>ERZ506918.413-NODE-413-length-18460-cov-5.313121_pt1 | contig 18460 bp, 10 predicted proteins | sample MGYA00513975_ERZ506918 | MGnify/ENA metagenome assembly ERZ506918 | reverse complement strand
AGTACTGAACAACAGAAGCTGCACGGAGAGCAGAGAGGTCCCAGTTGTTGCGGATATTCTTCATCTTGGCACTTGTAGTGCTTACTGGTACGTTATCGGTATTACCCTCTACGAGCACGTCGTAATCCTTGTAGTCTGTGATGATCTTAGCAATCTTGCTCAATGTTTCCTGAGCACGGCTGTTCACCTCATAGCTACCACTCTGATAGAGCATATTGTCAGCCAGAGAGATGTAAACTACACCCTTCAGAACCTGAACATCAACCTCCTTCATCTCTTCCTTGCTCAAAGAGCGGGTCAGGTTGTTGGTAAGAACCATGTTGAGCGAATCGCTCTTGCTCTTTACCTCAACCAAGTGGCGGATATACTGGTTACTCTCGTTGATCTGGTCAACGAGTTTCTCAATGCTCACGTTGTTCTGGCTTGCATTGTTCAAACTCTTGTCAAGTGAGTTCTGCAACTTAGCATAATCGCTCTTTGCAGTAGCGAGCTGCTCCTGGGCTGCTGCCAGACTAGCCTCTGTAGCTGCCAGCTTTTCCTTGGTAGCCTGATAGTTGCTTGACAATTCCTTATTCTCATTCTGGCAATTCTGAAGATCTTTCTTACTTGCACAGCTTGTAGCCATCAGAGCTACTGCCATCATTGCCATTACCATTAACTTTGTCTGTTTCATATTCTTTCTAATTTAAATTTTCTTGTTATTGTTAATTGATTATAGTATATTCTGCGTCGTTTACTACCTTTACATATTAGAGTTCTCCCGGCTTTTATCTGTTATCCGGAAGCTTCTACATTTTAGGGCATTATAGAAACTGATTCACTTCTTTCACTTGCAAAGTTACAGATAAGACTCGAATAAACAATATTTGTCAAATGCATTTAGACATTTTTAACCTCTAAATCTTTATTTATCACCTTTTTAACCAAAAAAGGCAACTAAAAGCACTTTTCTTACGGCAAAACTGTCAAATGTAGCCTCTTAAGGTAAGAATTGCCCAAATCTCAACAAAAAAAACATAAAAAACAGAGTTTTATTTTGTAGTGTCTTGAAATTGCACTATCTTTGCACTCGAAAAGAAATAAATACATTAATAATATAAAAGAAAGCAAGTATGATTCTTTTTTTTAGAACTCCATCTAAGAGTGTGATTGCGACCGAGATTGACCACAAACCATCTCAGGACGAAATCAATGAACTTTGTTGGCTTTATGGTGACGCGACTTTAGAGGACGCCCAGCAGTTGCAGGGCTTCTATGTCGGCCCACGCCGTGAAATGATTACTCCTTGGAGTACGAATGCCGTTGAGATTACTCAGAACATGAGTCTTAACGGCATTTCGCGTATCGAGGAGTACTTCCCTGTAGATAGCGAAGACGCTGAGCACGACCCTATGCTCCAGCGTATGTACAACGGTATCGGGCAGGATGTGTTCACCGTGAACCACCAGCCAGAACCTATCAAGTACGTCGATGACCTCGAGAAGTATAACGAGGAAGAGGGTCTTGCCCTCAGCGAGGACGAAATGGCTTATCTCCACAAGCTGGAGAAAGAGAACGGACGCCCTCTCACCGACAGCGAAATCTTCGGTTTCGCACAGATCAACTCAGAGCACTGCCGCCACAAGATTTTCGGCGGCCAGTTTATCATCGACGGTAAGGAGATGGAGTCTTCTCTCTTCAACATGATCAAGAAGACCACCAACGAGAATCCTAACAAGATTCTCTCTGCTTACAAGGACAACGTGGCTTTCTCTCAGGGTCCTGTTATCGAGCAGTTTGCTCCAGCCGATCAGACTACCAGCGATTTCTTCCAGGTGAAGGATATCGAGAGTGTTATCTCTCTGAAGGCTGAGACTCACAACTTCCCTACTACCGTAGAGCCTTTCAATGGTGCTGCTACCGGTACGGGTGGTGAAATCCGCGACCGTATGGGTGGTGGTGTAGGTTCATGGCCTATCGCAGGTACAGCCTGCTACATGACTGCTTATCCTCGCCTGAAGGATGACAACGGCAAGAGCGATGTTGAGCGCGACTGGGAAGACATCATGCCTGTTCGTAAGTGGCTCTATCAGACTCCTGAGCAGATTCTGATTAAGGCTTCCAACGGTGCATCAGACTTCGGTAACAAGTTCGGTCAGCCTCTCATCACCGGTTCTGTGCTTACATTCGAGCACGAGGAGAACGGTGAGAAGTATGCATACGATAAGGTGATCATGCTTGCTGGTGGTGTAGGCTACGGCAAGAAGCGTGACTACAAGAAGGGTGAGCCACAGAAGGGCAACAAGGTTGTAGTAGTAGGTGGTGACAACTATCGCATCGGTCTTGGTGGTGGTTCTGTTTCTTCTGTAGATACAGGCCGTTACAGCAACGGTATCGAGTTGAACGCTGTTCAGCGTGCCAACCCTGAGATGCAGAAGCGTGCCTACAACCTGGTTCGTGCACTCGTTGAGAACGATGAGAACCCAGTAGTCAGCATCCACGACCATGGTTCAGCCGGTCACTTGAACTGTCTCTCTGAGTTGGTAGAAGAGTGCGGTGGCGAAATCGACATGTCTAAGTTGCCTATCGGCGACAAGACTTTGAGCGCCAAGGAAATCATCGCCAACGAGAGTCAGGAGCGCATGGGCTTGCTCATCGACGAGAAGTATATCAGCGAGGTTCAGAAGATTGCCGACCGTGAGCGTGCTCCAATGTACGTGGTTGGTGAGACTACAGGCGATGCTCACTTCAGCTTCAAGCAGGCTGATGGTGTGAAGCCATTCGACCTCGATGTAGCTCAGATGTTCGGTCATACTCCTAAGACTGTGATGGTAGATGAGACCGTAGAGCGTAAATATGAAGATGTAACTTATTCTGCAGATAACCTCGACGAGTACTTGCAGCGTGTTCTCCAGATGGAGGCTGTGGCTTGTAAGGACTGGTTGACCAACAAGGTTGACCGTTCCGTAACAGGTAAGATTGCCCGTCAGCAGGGTCAGGGTCAGATTCAGTTGCCACTCTCAGACTGTGGTGTCGTAGCACTCGACTACCGTGGCGAGAAGGGTATCGTAACAGCAATGGGTCATGCTCCTCAGGCTGGTCTTGCCGATCCTAAGGCAGGTTCAGTACTCTCTGTAGCAGAGTCATTGACTAATATCGTATGGGCTCCATTGGCAGATGGCATGGACAGCATCAGCCTCTCAGCCAACTGGATGTGGCCTTGCCGCAGTCAGAAGGGTGAGGATGCCCGTCTGTACGAGGGTGTGAAGGCATTGTCAGACTTCTGCTGCGCCATCCACGTAAACGTACCAACAGGTAAGGACTCTCTCTCATTGACCCAGCAGTATCCTAACGGCGAGAAGATCATCGCTCCGGGTACCGTTATCGTAAGTGCCGGTGGTGAGGTTTCAGATGTCAAGAAGGTGGTTAGCCCAGTTCTCGTTAACGACAAGAACTCTAGCCTCTACCATATCGACTTCAGTTTCGACGAGCAGCGTCTCGGTGGTTCTGCTTTCGCTCAGAGTCTGGGCAAGGTGGGCAGCGATGTTCCTACCGTCAAGAACCCAGAGTACTTCGTTGACTGCTTCAACGCCGTACAGGAACTCATCAACCGTGGTTGGGTAATGGCTGGTCACGATATCAGCGCCGGTGGTTTGATTACAACTCTCCTCGAGATGACATTCGCCAACGTAGAGGGTGGTATGAAGATCAACCTCCACGACATCGCAGATGCCGACATCATCAAGACTCTCTTCGCAGAGAACCCAGGTGTTGTCATCCAGGTAAGCGATGCTCACAAGGACGAGTTGAAAGCATTCTTCGATGAGAACGGTATCGGTTATGCCAAGATTGGTTATCCAGCTCCAGAGCTCCGCAAGATTATCATCAAGAAGGAAGGCTTCGAGCACGAGTTCGATATCGATGCATTGCGCGACGACTGGTATAAGACATCTTACCTCCTCGACCGCAAGCAGAGCATGAACGGTATGGCTAAGAAGCGTTACACCAACTATAAGAAGCAGCCTATCGAGATGAACTTCGGCTATGGCTTCAAGGGAACCCTCGCTAGCTACAGCCTCGACGCTAACCGTCGCAAGCCATCTGGCATCAAGGCAGCCATCATCCGTGAGAAGGGTACCAATGGTGAGCGTGAGATGGCATACTCTATGTATCTCGCCGGCTTCGATGTAAAGGATGTGATGATGACCGACTTGATTTCCGGTCGTGAGACTCTGGAGGATGTAAACTTTATCGTATTCTGCGGTGGTTTCTCTAACTCCGATGTTCTCGGTTCTGCCAAGGGTTGGGCTGGTGCATTCCTCTACAATCCTAAGGCTAAAGAGGCACTCGATAAGTTCTATGCCCGTGAGGATACCCTTTCACTCGGTATCTGCAACGGTTGCCAGCTGATGGTTGAGTTGAACCTCATCAATCCTGAGCACAAGCATCGTTCACACCTCTGCCACAACACATCCAAGAAGTTCGAGAGTACATTCCTCGGTCTGACTATTCCTCAGAACGACAGTGTGATGTTCGGTAGCCTGAGCGGTGATAAGCTCGGTATCTGGGTAGCTCACGGCGAGGGTCGTTTCTACTTGCCAGAGCCAGAGGATCACTACAACATCATTGCGAAGTACAACTACGCTGAGTATCCAGGTAATCCTAACGGCAGTGACTACAATGTAGCAGGTATCTGCTCTGCAGATGGCCGCCACTTGGCTATGATGCCACACTTGGAGCGTGCCATCTTCCCATGGCAGAACGCCTGGTATCCAGCCGATCGCCGCAACGACGAGGTAACTCCTTGGATTGAGGCATTTGTCAATGCACGTCAGTGGATTGAAGAAAGAGTAAAATCATAGTTAAAAGTTAATAGTTTATAGTTGAAAGCAAGATTGCCGTAAACTATAAACTATAAATTATAAACTATAATGAAGTATATTTCATTATTTAAGACATTTATGAAGATTGGCATAGTCACCTTTGGTGGTGGCTATGCCATGATTCCTATTATAGAATCCGAAGTCGTCGACAAGCATCATTGGATGACGAAGGAGGAATTTTTGGATGCCATTGCTACTACCCAGGTTTGTCCGGGCGCCTTGGCCATCAACATGAGTTCCCTGCTCGGATATAAGTTGGCAAAGACACCGGGAGCCATCGTCTGCACCCTCGGCGCTTCGTTGCCATCGTTCCTTATTATCTTAGCGATAGCCATGTTTTTCCATCAGTTTGAAGACAACAAGGTTGTTGCAGCCATGTTTGCAGGCATCCGTCCTGCCGTCGTGGCATTGATAGCCGTACCTACATTCTCGCTTGCCAAGAGTGCCGGTATTTCGCTTGTCAACTGCTGGATTCCTATTCTATCCGCCCTTCTGATCTGGCTTTTGGGCGTCAACCCAATCTGGGTGATTATCGCAGCTGCCGTAGGTGGCTACATCTATGGACAGTTTATCCAGCCAACGGAATAAAGGTAAAAGGGTAAAAAAGTAAAAAGGTAAAAAAGTAAATAGCTTAAAACATAATGATGATATTTTTTCAGCTTTTCATCGTATTCATACAGATAGGCATCTTCGGTTTCGGAGGTGGCTACTCAATGGTATCACTTATCCAAGGACAAGTGGTGACCCAGTATCATTGGATGACGATGCAGGAGTTTACCGATGTCGTCGCCATCTCTCAGATGACACCGGGACCTATCGGTATCAACACCGCTACCTATTGTGGCTATACAGCTGTCCATAATGCCGGCATGAGTGGCATGATGGCTGTACTCGGAAGTGCCATGGCGACCTTTGCTTTGGTTCTCCCATCCTTGGTTTTGATGATTCTTATCAGCAAGATGCTGTACAAGTATATGAACACCTTAGCCGTCCAGAGCATCTTCATCGGTCTTCGCCCAGCCATTGTCGGTCTGGTAGGAGCCGCAGCCCTACTCCTGATGAATGGCGAGAACTTTTCTACTCCCGAAGATCCTTGGAGATTCTATATCTCCATCGCCCTCTTCTTTGCCACCTTTATCGGCGTGAAGGTGATGAAGATCAATCCTATCCGCATGATACTCTACTCGGCTTTTGCCGGATTGCTTCTTCTCTATTAAGACTTTTTTCACCCCAAACTACCCCATTTTTATGAGAAAGGTATATTTATCCATAGCCCTTGGCTTCTACTGCCAAGGCATACTGGCACAGCAGACATCCTCCTACCGCTGGAAGGTGGAGGCAGAAGCTGGTGTCAGTTGCAGTGTGCTCGATACGGATGTATCGGGCTTGTCGGAGACTTATTATAAGGTGCGACCGGGTTTCACGGCTGCCATCGGTGCCGAATACAATATCGTAGATCAGCTGGCGGTAGGAGCGGGCATCCGCTTCGTTCAGCGCGACTACCTGTACCAGAACCTCGGCAGCGATTCCTGGAACACCCGATACAACAACAACTTCATCAGCATCCCACTCCATGTGGGCTACTATCTCCTCCATAATCCTTACCACGAGAAGGGATTGTGGATCAAGCCGCAGGTAGGCATCTATTACGAGTACTTCACCTCCATGCATACCAAGGGTATGTATCCGATGAACATCATGGAGGGTTACAAGGGCGATGGCACCTACATCCGCTATAACACCACCTATGATTTCAAGAAGAATGAGAACCATCTCCGCCGCAGTCTCTTTGGCGGTGAAGCAGGCATCAAGGTGGGTTATTCCTTCGGAAGAATAGATGGCTCTATTGGGTATAACTTCCAATACGGCTTCTCGCATATCTACGAGGAGAAAGCCCGAACCAGCAAGACTGCCCGCCGCAACTCCAGCCTCATAACAGCCTCGGCTGCCTATAAGTTCTAAAAAATCATTTTAAATATGAGAACCCCTATATATATAAAAGGTGGAATGCGATGCCTCTTCGCCTTCCTTCTGGCGACCACCACGGGGATGTCGCTTACCAGTTGTGTGGCAGACAATGATGCCAACGAGAAATCGATTTACGATTATTCCGATACCGATGTCAAGTCGTATGGCGACCTGTTCCAGGTTTTCTGGAGCGTGATGAACCAGCGCTACTGCACCCTCAATGAGCAGTCTGCCGTATCTTCGCAGACCTGGGACCAGGTGTACAAGGAATACAAACCCAAGTTTGATGCCCTGAAGACCTTCCAGCATACCCCAGCTTTTACCCAGCAGGAGATTCAGGAAGACAACGCCAAGGCGAAGCAGTATTTCCAGGAAATCATCGACAAGATCATCGACCAGCATTTCTATGTCAAGATTACCCTGCCCGTCTCCCACTCTTCTACGGAAACGGTGAGATTCAACAGCACGCTCCGCAACAAGACCGAGTATTTCCCGCTGAATGCTCACTGGAACCATACCCGCGACCAGCTCAACCTGGATGGTACAGCCTTCGGCGAGATTACCTCGGATGGTTTCTGCATCATGGGCGGTTACCTGAAGGAGCAGCCGGGCACCTATTATCTCGGCTTCAACAAGTTTGCGCTCTACGAAAACTGTTTCCACGAATATCAGAAGATCTATCTCCCTTTCAATGCTGCCAGCACCTATCATCTGGATGCTTCCACGATATCAGCCAAGGCGAAAGCACTGATTGCTGATGCCGGAAAGCGAGAGAAGGCTGAGCAGCAGGCAGCGCAGTTGCTTGCCGATATGGATAGCTATCTGGCTTCGGATGATGCAGCCAAAGCCTGCGAGAAGATGGCGGCCTACAGCAACCAAGGAGATTATTCCGGTCTCTATGCTCTCGCCAGCGAGGCTTACGAGAAGTCGCCGAATCTCCTCAAGCTGTTGCCTATTACTTCTGATGCAAGCGGCATGGGCGAGCAGATCCGACAGAAGCTGCAGGGCGATGCACGTTACCAGCAGATGCTTTCAGCCTCCGGTTTTGCCAGCTGGTATTGCCAGGCACTTGCCGATTACCTCTGGCACGAGCGTGAACTCTACGCTTACTGGAGCGACCTGAAATTTACCTACAATCATCTCTGCGTAGAAGGTTACCGCCGCCTGTTCCTGGAGCCGCTGGCTAAGGGCGAGATCAAGAAGCTGATTCTCGACTTCCGTGGCAACGGTGGTGGCAGCGTGATAGATACCCGTCTGCTTACCGACTATCTCATCACCCAGACAGCCGTCTATGCCTACGTGCGCAAGAAAGAGGACAACAATCCATACAGCTATACTCCTTGGATTCCGCAGAAGATTACGGTAACGCCGAAGAGTCTGGGCAGAAACATCCCTACCGCCATCCTGCTCGACAACTACAGTGCCAGTATGTCGGAGGTGACAACCCTCATTCTGAAGAGTCAGGGTGACCACGTAAAGACAATAGGCAGAAACAGTTACGGAGCGCAGGCGATGCTCACTTCCGACAACGAAGCCAGCAATGGCGGATGGATAGGAAATGTAACGAGCTACCTCTACTTCTACATGCCGTTCTCGCTTACCAAGGATGCACAGGGCAACCTGCTGGAAAGTGTGGGAATCACCCCCGATTATCTGACCGACGAGATGACCCAAGAGGAAAAGGAGAAGCTCTACCAGAACGATCCTTCGGCTGTGGATAGAGGTCTGAAAAAGGCGATGGAAGTTCTGAAATAGTCCCCCAAAAGCCGGATTTCCCCGTCTTCAGATTCTCAAATCACAAAAAAGAATTTCATCAAGAAACAACATTTCATAAGCGAAGGTGTGCAACTTACACCTTCGCTTTTAATTTTCTATATATCAACCCTTTACAATATATTCGCAATTTTGTGCTCCCACACATTTTGCATAGCTATGCAAACGTTTGCATTAAATTTTACGAGATTTTCATCATTTTTTTACCCCCCCTAAAGAAAATTTTCATATATTTGCAACCGAAAAGGAAACCCGGTGGCATCCATCATGTTACAAGGGTAAGCCTGTAGTTATAATTAAATGACAATAACAAGAATAGGACAACTAATAGTATCCTTAAGAAAGAACATAACAGAGTAAGATTATGATGATGAAGCAGAGATCATTCAAACGAACACCGATGTTGTTACTGCTGATTCTCTCAACAGTAGTAACCCGAGCGCAAGAGGTAGCGCTGAAGACCAACCTGCTTGGTTTGGCAACCACCTCGCTCAATGCTGGTCTAGAAATAGGCACGGGCAGGAAGAGCACTTTTCAGCTTTTCGGTGCCCTGAATCCCTGGAAGTTCTCAGGCGACAAGAAATTGCGCTACTGGAACGTAATGCCAGAGTACCGCTGGTACACCTGCCAGAAATTTGGAGGCCACTTCTTCGGCATCCATGCCCTAGGAGGTGAATACAACGTAAAAAATGTGGACCTGCCTTTCGGCATATTGCCAAAGACAGAGAAAGGAAGACATTACGAAGGCTGGTATGTCGGTGGTGGTCTCACCTACGGATACCAATGGCTGCTGTCGGAGCATCTCAATCTCGAAGGATCCATCGGATTAGGATACATCTACAGCCCATACAAGCTTTACGGAAGATGTGACAAATGTCTTGACAAGGACCACCGCAACTATGTAGGTCCTACTAAAGCTGCCCTCTCCCTGATATACGCATTCTAGAAACTGTATCACCGAGATAGCAAAAACCAAATCAAACCCTCTTTTTTTTAAGATGAAGAATATGAAGAAAATGAAGCTTTATGCGGTCATCTCGCCCCTTTGCATCCTTTTTGCACAGAGCGCATTGACTGTCCAAGCCCAGAAGATAGATGATTCGCAGCTACGGTTGGCTGGTGGCAAGATACTGATAGACAGTGTCTTGACGCAGAAGAAAAGCGACAGTCTCAAGGTTGCTTTCCGCCTCCATCTCGATAGTTTGCAGCTCAAATCAGAGCAACAGCTGGTTTTCACTCCGCTTATCGCCGGAGAAGATACCATCGCCCTGAATCCCATCATCATCAATGGCAAAAACCAGAGCATCAGATACCTGCGCAAAAGCAGCAGTCTGAAAAACAGCCAGGCATTGGTTGTGAGACGCAAGAATGATACCGAGCAACAGGTGCTCTTCTCCCAGACCCTTCCCTACAAGAAGTGGATGAAGGCTTTCAACCTCTCCATGACGGAAGACCTCTGCGGATGCGGCAACCTGATGGATCAGGATACCACGCTGATGGCTAACATCCAGCCGACACCGAGAATCAGTCGCGACCATTACGTGAAGCCAAAGGCTGAAGCCATCAAGGTGAGAGCCGAAAAGGGTGAAGCTTACCTGAGCTTCAAGCTCAACAAGAGCGATATCCTTGCCGACTTCCGTGAGAATGCAACTGAGTTGGGAAAGATTACATCCACCATCGACCTCGTGAAGAACGACAAGGATGTGAGCATCACCAATATCGATATTCATGGCTATGCGTCGCCAGACGGTCCTTACGACAACAACGTGCGACTCGCCAACAATCGTGCGGCTGCCCTGCGCAATTATGTATGCAACCTCTACACCATCGATAATAAGCTCTTCACCTATCACGCCACCCCAGAAGACTGGGAGGGATTCAAGAAGAAGGTGGAAGCAAGCAACTTAGCCGATAAGACTGCAATCCTTGCCGTTGCCAACTCATCATTGGCACCCGATGCAAAGGACCAGAAAATCAAGAAGCTTTATCCGGCTAGCTATCGCTACATCATGAGTGAGATTTATCCTCGTTTGCGCCACAGCGACTATACGGTAACCTATACCGTTCGTCCTTTCGACATTGAGGAGGCAAAGGTAATCTTGAAGACCAAGCCTCAGCAGTTGTCATTACAGGAAATGTATCTAGTGGCACAGACCTATGAGCCTGGTTCTCCAGAGTTCAACGAGGTATTTGATATTGCCGTCCGTCTCTTCCCTGATGATGAGACCGCCAATCTCAATGCCGCCTGCACAGATTTGCAGAAGGGCGACCTTGTAACTGCCGAGAAGCATCTTGCCAAGGCAGGAAACTCGAAGGAAGCTGAGCGCATCAGAAAGATTTACGGGGAAATGAAGGCGGAGCTATAATAGTAAATTGAAATAATTAAATTAATAAATTAGCAACTTTAACATAAATGATTATGCGATTAAAGAATTTATTTGGAATGGCAGCTATGCTCGCTTTAGCAGCAAGCTGCAGTGAGAATGAACTCGGGGAAAGCGGTGGCACAGGCGCTAACGAGAATGGTCCGCATTATGCTACGTTTACCATCAAGTTGCCTACAACCAATGGTACACGTGCAGACGGAGAACCGACTTATGATGACGGAACAGCTGATGAGTATGCAGTAGGCAATGCTACGCTCCTTGTTTTCGAAAAAGCAGCAGCTGACCCCGAAACAGATGCTACCTTGGTTGAGAAACAAGAGTTGGGCGACATGAAGCCTTGGAACAAAGTTGATGATGATAATCCCAATGCCATCACGACAGAGGCTAACATAACCGCCAAACTTAACAATTTCAAACCGAGTAATGAAAAAAATTATTATGCTGTCGTTCTGTTGAACAACAACATTACAACTAGCAGCACGAAAGTTACCGTTCCTACGTTAAACCAAACGTTTGGAGAGTGGCAGACAGCACAGGTTTCAAACAAAATCACCGACAAGACAAACGGTTTCTACATGGCGAATGCCGTGAAGGTGAACGCCAGCACTAGGGCAACTGAGACTCTTGTATTAATTGATAAAGACAAGGTGACAACCACGGAAAGCGCAGCGCAGCCAGCCGCTACAATCCACGTGGAGCGTGGCGTGGCAAAGGTTACCATGACAACTTTCAGCCAAATGAATGTTGAAGGCATTGATGGCGATAAGGTTACCATCACAGCATGGGATCTTGATGTAACCAACAAAAAATCTTATCCTGTACACAATGTCAACAACTTTGCCGGTTTTCCCGGTTATTGGGGCAATGTTTGGAGTGAGCCACGTTTCACCAGCGGGCATACAGCATTCAACCGTGCTCACTGGGGTATAGATCCTAACTACAGCACTCTTAACAATCATGACCAGCACACTGACGATTTCGATTACAAAGCAAGCGATTACAATTTTAGCGGTGCAGGTGATGCCACTAAGCCAAAATATTGTCTGGAGAACACATTCTCTCTTGGCTGCATGTGCCAAAATCAGACCACCCGTGTTATCCTGAAGGCAAAATACGTTCCAAGCGGTTTTACAGAAGGAACGACATTCTATATGATTGACGGCAAGAGCGGTTACTTTACAGAAGCCAATCTTAAAACTCAAATTGAAACAGCCATCACAAACGCCGGATATACAGCAACTGATTTTAATGTGTCACTTAATGCTCTGAAGGCTGCGGGCAAGCATCTTGTAGCTGCAGAAGATATTACTAAGGAAAGTGGTACCCAGGACGTAGATGCTACATTCTTGACTAATGTTAACGCTCAGCTTGGTTTGTCAGGCGAAAAGAAAATTTCCACCTACAAAGAAGGTGTTTCTTACTACATTGCCCGTATCAAGCACTTCGGTGACGGCTTGACTCCATGGCCAGCTGAAGACGGCAATAAGGATACTTATGGAACAGGCGAAGATGCCAAAAAGAGATACCTCGGCCGTTACGGCGTAGTTCGTAACAACTGGTATGAGCTGACTGTTAATAAGGTTACTAACCCAGGTTCACCAGACGTTCCTACTGTGAACCCTGACACTCCAGATGACGAGGGCGACAAGTACTATGTCAACTGCACAGTGAAAATTCTCTCTTGGGCTAAGCGTGTGCAGCACATAGAGTTGTAAAAAATAGGAATCAGTTTAGTTAATAAAAAATATAATTCCGTAAGAACCTTACACAGGTAGTGGGACTTATGACTGCCTGGAGCTCCAGGCAGTTACCCGCTACGGTGTAAAGTAGTAACAACGAAACAATAAATTAATAATAAACAATCAGATTATGGCAAAGAAAATGATTTTCGGCTGGTATGATTGCATGAAGGCTGGACTGCTGAGTTTGCTTGCCTGCTGCCTCTTGGGTAGTTGCGACGGGCTGATGCACGATGACCTGCCTCCTTGCGAAACAGGTGCCTACCTGCACTTCGTCTACGACTATAACATCCAGCGCGCCGACATGTTCAACGACCATGTGGGTGGGTTAGTTGTCTTTGTTTACGATGAAAACGGCAAGTTTGTCACCAGACAAGAGGCTGCCAACAGCAGCCTGGCCCAGCCGCTGAAGAGTCATGACTTCGCCATGCAACTGCAACTGCAGCCTGGCAAATACCGCTTTGCTGCCTTCGCCTGGCAGAAGGCTTACAGCGAGACGTTGGCTGCACGCGGTGCCAAGTTCAGGGTAGAGATGCCCCAACAGGGAGAAGACATCAGCCGTCTGCATGCTACGCTGGACCGTCAGCAGGGCATTGTAGAGAACCAGGCCATGCCACTCGACACGCTTTGGCAGGGACTCTCCAAGGGCATCGTGGAGGTAAAGAGCCTGGAGATGGTACACGACACCATCAGTCTTGTCCGTGATACCAAGGAACTCACCTTAAGCCTGCACCAGATAGATGCGCCTGCCGACATCTCGGTGGAAGACTTCAGCTTCGAGATAACATGTGCCAACGGAACCATAGGCCATGACAACAGTCTCTGGGAAGACGAAAGGCTCACCTATAAACCTTACTTTACTTGGGATACTGACTTCCGTGACGAAGCGGGCAACGTAAAGGAACGTACCGCCCATGCTGCCATGATGTTCTCCCGACTGGTGCTCTATCCTGTAGCGCAGAACGAGCAAAATGCCATGCTCTCCATCTTTAATAAGAAGACTGGCGAGGAGGTGGTCCGCATCAACCTGGCCGACTGTCTGGCACAGGGAAGGGGAGCCTTCGACTACCTCAACTACTCACCACAGGAGTTCTTGGACCGTGAGTATGACTACCATCTCGACTTCTTCCTCAAAGGCGGCGAGTGGCAGTATGCCAACCTCAGCATATCGGTGCTCAGCTGGAGCAAGCGCATCCAGCGTGTAGATTTCTAAGCAGGCAGTTACACCTTATTATATATAGGTATTAAAATATCGCTCCAATCCCTCAGCGGATACACGATACAGCATAAATGATAGAAGAGTTGAAATAATCACAAAATAGAAAATCAGGTTTGATTAAGTTTAGGTTAGTTCTTTTAAAAAGGTAAATAAGATTGTTTCTTCAGGACGACAAACATGAATTAGCATATAAACGGAAACAATAAACAATATATAAAACATATAAAAGATGAGAAGTCGAAAGTTTTTTTGTTACATGGTTATTCTGTTGCTGGCGGCTATGACAGCCGCTTGCACCGACGACTTGGGTGACAACACTGTCAGCTCAGGTATGTCGGGCAACCTGCAAGTCCTTGTGCCATTGATGCACAGCAACGGCACTCGTGCAGGAGAATCAGCCCCTGCAGAAAACTTAACTTACAATGCCACAGAAGAAGAGTGCCGCATCAACAGCCTCCGACTTTTCGCTTTCCCTATAGACGGCAAAGGCACATTGCTCAATGAGTATCTCGGTGCTCCCGGTACCTCGTTCTATGAGCCTGGCAATTTTGAAGGAGGTGTGGATGTAGCCACATATACGCTGCGAATCGACCCCGGCACTTACCGCATCTATGTTGTTGCCAATATGGAGGATGTGTTGAAGGATCATCAGCCCATCGACACAGAGGACAAACTCAAAAAGGTAGTACTGAATTACCTCCCCGAAGGTAAGCCCGGCATGCCTGCCTGTGGCAATATCCCTATGATTTATGAACCCTTAAAGGATACCAACATCACTAGTGATAGCAAGACCACCGACATTGTTGCCAACTTGAAGTTCACCTGTGTCAAGGTAAAACTCAACCTGCTCTTCGACCCTGCTGACTCTGAGATGCAGGAGGCTCTGAAGACCAACGGTCTGAAGATAAATGATATTACAGCAAATAATCTCTCTCAATCCACCAGCTTGGTATGGGGAGGAAAGTTCTACGCTTCTGACAAAGAGGACGTAAGCGGAATTATCAGTTCCAAAATGTATAAGCAATCTTCTGAAGCCAGCGCCGCAGGATCATTCTTCTCTGATTGGACACGCGACGACACCAACAAGAACAAGAGCAATGCGGATGTAATCACTGCGGTGGGTACTGCCGCAGCGGCTCCCTCAAACATAAAGGACAAATGGCTCTTCCAGGGTACATACTATCTGCCTGAGCGCTATATCAAAACCAACGACCAGCAGTCGTTCCTCACACTGAGCAGCATGATTGGCGCCAATGACAACAGCTACAACATCCCATTGGGCCACACCGACAATCCAGAGGCAGAGCCACGCCGCACATTCCCCCGCGGTACCTACTACGAGATTATCGGTAACCTGAAGACAATAGGCAATATCACCCTCGACTGCCAGGTCCATGTCAAGGACTGGGAACCTGCGGATCTTGATGCAGACTTCAGCCATACCACACTGTGGGTAAACAAGACAAGCGCTCAAATAACCTCCATAGAGGAAGACTCTATTTCCTACAAGTCAAATTGGGTGAATGTGGAGTTTGGTTGCGATGAGATTGTTGATGGTAAGCCCCTCGTCGTTGAAGCTAAAAGAGATGAGGTCAATCATATTATCACCTTTAGGATTAATCCCGAGATTCCCATGAGTGCTTATGGAAAAGGGAAAGGTCAATTTCCTCCGAAAGGAACGACCAAGATATGGCTGAAGGCTAACAACCTGAAGAAATATCTGGATGTAGACTACAATGTAGAACCTCTGTTTGAGGTTGATCCATTGGAGGTAATCATCTATTATGTGGCAGGTGCAGAAACCAACAAAAAGGTATTCACTTGGGTTACAAACTTGGGAGGTATCGTGCTTCCTAACGAGCTGACTTCCACCATTGGTAAATCAACTATCAATATATTGAAGCCATCCGATGAAAACGCTCCCAAGGGAACATTCCAGGTGGAGGCTACAACCGACCCTGTAACAACTACAGTGCATACATTCCAAGTACGCTCAAGAGACTCGTATAATAGTGGCAACTATGAGTACAGAGATATTAAAGTAACAGTAAGACCTCCGGTTGACAATTACCGTATCTATTTCCGTGCCATTAATGACAGGTCGTCAAATAATGACAAGTTTAATACTAACCAATTCCAAGGTATTTTGGATGAATACTATGGAACAGGTAATGACAATAACAACTGGAACGATTCTTGGAGAGGAGAAGGTTGGGACAACTTGATACATAAAGATAGGCATAATATCTATATCTATTCGCAAAAAGGCGAAACACCGGGAACAGCAATACCTAAAGAAAATGTGTGGTATTTTAATAATAGATATGATGAACCACATGGGCATGATAACGCCAGCCGCATGACTGGAGATGAGAATAATCCAGGATGGTATTATAAGGATATGGCGTTTGAAGCAAAAGGATATAGATGGGATAAACAGCCTTTTGATGAAAATGATAATGTCAAAATCAAGCCAGGTGAGACATTGATGATATTCTACAGCTTCAACAACAAAGGTGCTGACCTTCACCGCTGCCCTCATCACATGGCGCCTGGTATCACCCTCTTCAACTATGAAGACCGTGAAGGATGGGTACTCTACGACCCGACAACAGACCCCTATTATCGTATTTTCGATGAGAAGCCGATAGTTAAGGATATCAATTATGTTGTCTATACCAAGAAGCAAGTGTTAGGCTGGGAGTTTAAGTTTGGTGTCGCGACAGACAGTCCGACATCCTCAGGAAATAATAACCAATATAAACATTGGGACAACACTTGGGATGGTCACGAAGCCAAAAGTTTCACGAGCGAATCAGTATCAGGAGGCTGGTGGAAGACAACGATAAGGTTAAAAGCGGTTGACGGCTATCATGAGAAGGGTATAGTCCTTCAGTTTGAAAAGTATGACTATGATGAGAAATATACCCTTTTCGGAGGTAGAAGTTATGAGAAGTATAAGGATACAGGATATTATGACAATAATAGCTGGTATCCTGGTAAACCATCAGGTGTATAAACAAGTAAAGTAAGGAAGGAAATGAAAAAGATAATATCATTTTTGCTGATGTTGCTGGCGTTGACCAGTTGCAGCGATCAGTTGAACGAAAATGGAAGTTCAACTTCATCTGACGTAGATGGACTGGAAGGTGGTGGAATAACGCTCACCATCAGCCTCCCCGACTTTTCAAAAGAAGAACTGACACGTGCCGGCGATACAGGATTGACAAGCCTGAATGTTGTGGCATACGATAAAGACGGAAAATTCCTTTCTAATGAAAGTGTTACTGGTTGGGAAATCGTTGAAAACGGCTACAAGGTGAAGGTTCCTGCTGTCTCTAATGCCAGCATGATTCATCTGGTGGCTAATGCAGCTTCTTTAACCGATGAGCAATGTCAGAACGGTTTGGACAAGGCTGTGGTCAGCGGTACCATCAGTACGGAGAATCCTCTCTGCTGGGGTAGGATTAGTGTGTCTGCATTGATGGGAACGAATCCTTCCGTCACCCTCCTGCGCCAGTTCGGTAAGGTGAGTGTTCAAGGACCAACCACTAACAGCAGTTCTGAGTTTATCGAAAAAAAAACTTTTACCGTGGAAGGCTATAAACTTTACAAGGCTGCTGGTAGCGGAACCATTGCTCCTGCAGAGGATAACTGGAACGCTTCAACATGGGAAGTCACCGCTCCGACGTTGCCTTCAGGTGTCAGCTATGACAACACCAGTAGCGACTTTGCGACAGACGATATAGCTTTCTATGAGTCGGAAACAAAGGCAGACCAGGCATTCCTTATCATTAAGGGTAAATATAAGGACGTAACAGGTTACTACAAAGTGGCATTCTACGGCACGGACACGGATGGCAAGCCTTTCATCAATCTTCTGCGCAATCATGCCTATACTGTGAAAATCTCCTACGTTAACACCTATGGTTGGGAAACGGAAGAGAAAGCTGTTGCAGACCCATATCCCGAGAATCGTATGAGGGTGACAGTGAAGGATGACAATCCTTTGGTTACCGATATGATAGCCTGCAAGGACTATCACCTCGGTGTGAGCGACCAGGTGAGCGCGGCATGGAATGAATCCACTACTGCCACACTTGTCACCACCATTAAGGACGGTTCGTGGGAAGTGGAATCTAAGGATAAAGAATGGATTGGCGAAATCAGTATTAGCGCAACGATTGACATACCGGATGCAGCAGGTCCAAAATCAACACCAGGAAAGAAATATCGTCTCTCCATCTTATTGACAGAGAACCGCTACTCTGAAGATACACGGGAAGGACATGTCGTAGTCAGGTCTGGTGACTTGACCCGCACCATCACCATCACGCAAAAGGGTAACGATTTCAAACGTTCGGACACCCGCACGGTCATTCTTCTTGATAAGAATAATAATAATCATATTTCAGAAGATTATTTCCATGATTTCATAGACCATACACAAGGTATCAAACCGGAAGACCTGCAATATGGAACCGTAAGAAATGATGGTCTCCACTTCACCGT
>ERZ506918.408-NODE-408-length-18649-cov-5.850382_pt1 | contig 18649 bp, 16 predicted proteins | sample MGYA00513975_ERZ506918 | MGnify/ENA metagenome assembly ERZ506918 | reverse complement strand
GACGCTCTTCCGATCTGGGCGGGGTCGCACAGGGTATCGCCGGTCTTGGCGGTGGCCAGCTTGGCAACGGCACCGATGTCGCCCGCCGCGATCTCGGCGGTATCGGTCTGCTTTTTGCCGCAGACAGTCAGCGTCTTGCCCATGCGCTCCGGCTGGCCGGTGCGGGCGTTGACGGCGTTGCTGGCGGCGGTCAGCTTACCGGACAGCACCTTGATAAAGCTCAGCTTACCGACAAACGGGTCTGCCACGGTCTTGAACACATAGGCACACAGCGGCGCAGCGTCATCGACCGCGATGTCCACAGGGCTGCCGTCCTTATCCTCGGCCACGGCTGCGGCGGTATCTGCGCCGGGCAGCAGCACATTCATGTTGTAGAGCAGCATATCCAGCGCCTGCTGGTTCACGGCGCTGCCGCAGAACACGGGGGTGATCAGGCCGTCCTTGACGCCCTTGCGCATGCCTTCCACGATCTCCTCGGTGGTAAAGGCCTCGCCGCCGAAGAACTTTTCCATCAGCTCATCGTCGGTTTCGGCGATGGCTTCGCTCATGGCCTCGATCAGGCCCTGGAAGCGGTGACCGATGTCCGGCAGGTCCACCTGGATCTGCTTGCCGCTCTCGTACTTAAAGGCCTTCTGGCTGAACAGGTTGATGTACACGGGGGTGCCGTCGTCCAGCTTTGCGGGCACGACACAGGGGCAGACGGTGGAGCCGAAGCGGATCTTCATATCCTCAAGGATCTTGAAATAGTTGGCGTTTTCCAGATCGCACTTGGAGACGAACACCATGGTGGCCTTGCCGTTCTTGCGGGCCAGCTGGAACGCCTTTTCTGCGCCCACGGTAACACCGCTACGGCCGGACACGCACACCAGCACGCTCTCGGCGGCGCGGATGCCCTCGTACTCGCCTGCTTCAAAGTCGAACAGACCCGGTGCATCGATCAGGTTGTACTTGATGCCCTCGTACTCCACCGGCACAACGGACGCCGACAGGCTGGCCTTGCGCTTTGCTTCCTCGGGATCAAAGTCCGAAATCGTGGTACCATCCTCAACCCGGCCCATACGCTCGGCAGCGCCCGAAAAATAGACCAGTGCTTCGGTCAGCGTGGTCTTGCCGCTGCCGGCATGGCCGGCAATCAGAATATTGCGGATGTTGTTGCTTGCGTATTTCATATCGGTTTTTCCCTCATTTCCGCCGCACGGAGCATTCTCTCCGTTTTTGTGGCATATTTTACAAAGATAATACCACACTTAAAACGAATTTTAAATATATCGTTTCAAAATTTAGCAAAAACGCCTGCCAAACTTCCGGGCACTGTTTTGTGCAAGTTGACATTGGGGTGTAAAACAGACGGACTGAAAAAGCAGAACTCCCGGCAGCGCGTACAGGCGCGGAACCGGGAGTTTTCGTTGCAAATATGCGGGTTTTGTGATATGCTGTAAGTGCCGCTTCGGCGGTAAGGGCGCTGATTGCATAATCGGTGGTCTAGCTCCTTCCGGCTGCGCGCCAGAGGGGACGAAAAACTTTTTGCTTCCCCTGACGCGAAAGCGGAAAGGGGGGATGCCTCATGACGTTTGAACAGGTCGTGCTGCTGCTCACGCTGCTTGGCGGAGCAATCTACATTGCCTTCGAGATCACATGGACGATTTCCAACGGCAAAAAGAAATGACCGCTCATGCCCTCAGAAAGCAAGCGGTCATTCTTTACGACTGATTAGCCGGATGAGGAGCTGACCATTGCAGTCAGCGCTCTTTCTATTCGTAGTATAGTCTATTTTTCCGGGTTTGTCAAGCCGCAGACCCGCATAAAGGGGCAGGAGGTTTTACGCGATGAAACGCGAGGATTATATCAACTGGGACGAATATTTTATGGGTATTGCGCTGCTTACCGCCATGCGCTCCAAGGACCCCAACAGTCAGGTGGGCGCGTGCATCGTAAGCCCGGAAAATAAGATCCTTTCCTTAGGCTACAACGGTATGCCCATGGGCTGCAGCGATGACGAGATGCCTTGGGAGCGGGAGGGTGCGCCTTTGCAGACCAAGTATATGTACGTCTGCCATGCCGAGCTGAACGCTATTCTCAACAGCGCCCACAACAACCTGAAGGGTGCCCGGGTGTACGTGACCCTGTTCCCCTGCAACGAGTGCACCAAGGCCATCATCCAGTCCGGCATTGCCGAGGTGGTGTACTACGGCGACAAGTACCACGACAGCGATTCCAGCATTGCGGCGCGGTTCATGTTCGAGCACGCTGGTGTCCGGCTGACCCCCTATAAGCCCACCGGACGCCGGGTAGAGCTGGAGCTGTAAGCATAACCTTTTTATTGCAATTCGCAATAATTTATGTTATTCTACCCATAAGACGCTGATTGCATCATTGGTGGTCATGCTTTCTGTCCCGTATCACTGATTCTTCCTGTACATGGAACGAAGCAGAGGTTCAGGGAGGGAAACTTTTTTGAAGAAAACTTCCCTGCGCCTTGAAGGCGAAGGGAGGGATATCGTTTGAATCTGACAGAAGTTTTGAATCTTCTCATGGTCATTCTCACCCTGTTGGGACTGATTTTGGAAGTAGTCCGTCTGACCGTCGAGGTCATGGATAAGAACTCGCAGAAGAAAAATGACGACAACAAAAAAGATTGACCGCCTCCAGAGTTCCAGCCTGAGCGGTCAATCTTTTGACTAATACGGGACGGAAAGCTGACCTGTGCAGTCAGCGTCCTTCTGTTTATAGTATAACCTTTGCCGTGTTCTTTGTCAAGGCAGGCACGAATGTTCCCTCTTGACCTTCCCGATGCAACGTATTATAATAGAATCACGGCTTGAATAAATATTCAACGGTTCTTGCATAGAGAGGGAAATATACAATGGAACTGAAAAATCGCAGCTTTTTGAAGCTATTGGACTACACCCCTGCCGAGATGGAGGAACTGCTGGACCTTGCCGCCGACCTGAAGGCAAAAAAGAAGGCCGGTATCCGCCACAATGACCAGCTTGCGGGCAAAAACATTGCCCTGATCTTTGAAAAGACCTCCACCCGCACCCGCTGCAGCTTTGAGGTGGCCGCACACGATCTGGGCATGGAAGTGACCTACCTTGATCCCTCCGGCAGCCAGATCGGCAAAAAGGAGTCCATTGCCGACACCGCCCGGGTGCTGGGCCGCATGTTTGACGGCATCGAGTACCGGGGCTACGGCCAGCAGATCGTGGAAGATCTGGCCCGCTACGCCGGCGTCCCGGTGTGGAACGGCCTGACCAACGAGTTCCATCCCACCCAGATCCTGGCCGACTTCCTCACTATCCGGGAGCATTTTGGTCACCTGAAGGGCATCCACTTCGTTTACTTTGGCGATGCCCGCTACAACATGGGCAACAGCCTGATGGTGGGCTGCGCCAAGATGGGCCTGCACTTTACCGCCTGCGCACCCAAGAAGTACCAGCCGGATGCCGCACTGGTGGAGCAGTGTCAGGCTATTGCCGCCCAGACCGGGGCTACCCTCTCCTTTGAAGAGGACCCCGTCAAGGCCGCAAAGGGCGCAGACGTGCTGTACACCGATGTGTGGGTGTCCATGGGCGAGCCGGTGGAGGTCTGGGCCGAGCGGATCAACGACCTGTCTGCGTACCAGATCAATCAGCAGCTGATGGACATTGCAGGCCCCCACGCCGTGTTCATGCACTGCCTGCCCGCCTTCCACGACCACAAGACCACCGTGGGCAAGGAGATGGGCGAGCGCTTTGGCCGCGATGCCATGGAGGTGACCGACGAGGTGTTCGAAGGCCCTCAGAGCATCGTGTTTGACGAGGCCGAGAACCGGATGCACACCATCAAGGCGGTCATGGCAGCCACCTTGGGATATCAGGAATAAAGAGATAAGCCCGGAAGGTTCGCAGACCTTCCGGGCTTATTCTATCAAAAAATGATTTTCTGCTCAGCGATCATTCCGAAACTGCATTCTGCAGTTTCAGCACGCCTGCCTGCGTCAGGCGCTTACGCAGCAGCGCACCCACGATACAGGAAACCACGATCTTGCCCAAGTCCAGCGCAATGAAGGGGTAGACGCAGACGGTCAACGCATAGCCCAGCTCGCACTGCATCTGGAACACGAACCATGCCGTGCCCAGCACATAGCAGGCGGCATCGCCCAGCACCAGACCCACAGCGGAGACCACCGGGTTGCCCTTGCTCTTTTCAATGAACATCCCGCCGATGAAGGCCAGCAGCAGATAGCCCACCAGATAGCCGCCGGTAGGGCCTGCCAGCTTGGCAAGGCCGGCACCATAGCCGGAGAACACCGGAATGCCGATGGCACCCAGCGCCAGATAGATGACCACGCTCAGGGTACCGAACTTCGGCCCCAGCAGCCATGCGGTCAGGCAGATAACAAAGTTTGCCAGCGAGATGGGCACGGCTCCGATGGGCACGGTCAGCGGGCCCAGCACGCACAGCACGGCAGCCATCACAGCGGTGACAGCCATCTGATAGGTAGTCAGTTTTTTGTCTTTCATAGTCAGTTTTCCCCTCTGTTTTTTCGTTTTGCAAGGCATCTGTGCCCGAGTATACCGCACCGGTGCGCCGCAGGTCAACGGAAAAGTTTGCAAAGGGTTTACAATCAGAATTTTGATTGTAATACTGTGGAAAGTATGTTAAAATAAAAATGACCGCCCACAGTCTCGCAAACACTGAGCGGTCATTCTTATTGACTACTTAGCCGAAGGAAACTGACCCTTGCAGCCAGCACCCTTTCTATTTGCAGTATAGCCCATTTTGCACGAAATGTCAAGAAAAACACGGAGGTTCCCATGGGTGGAGGTCATGTATCGCGGCCGGATTTCGGGATGCCGCAGCCGGATGCGGCGTACCCGCTGACCGAGTTCTATCTGCTGGCGCAGCAGGCGTTGGAAAAAAGCGGCAGCTTTATGCTGCCCGCCCTGTACGCAGGACTGCAAGCCCCTGCCCGGCGCATCTACCGGGAGGAGGCCGCCGACTATTTACAGCTTGCGGCAGCTCCGGCAGAGGGCCTGACCCGGCTGCTCTCCCCTGCCCGGATGCAGCTTTTATACAGCAGCTTGCAGGTGCAGCAGGACGGCACCCCTGCCGCCCTACTGCTGACCGAGGAGTGCACCCGCCTGACCGTGGCGGTGCAGCTGCTGCCGCCCTTTGTTTGGGAGGACCCGCTGCCGCCGCTGCCGGATGTTCCGGCGGCGCTCACCCTGCAGCTGACCATGCAGGATGTAATGGCCATTGACACCGCCCCCGCCGCACTGGCGCACAAGCTGGTGCACAGCGCCGACGGTAAATGCTGGCTGCACCACCCCAAGGCCGAGACCTTTCTCTCCGAGCGGCTGGCGCTGCTGCAAAGGGTCTATAAATAATGAAGGAACCGCCGTACATCCCCGTGTGCAGCAATTCCTTGTCCATGAGACGATTTAAATAGCCTCCGCGTTGCTCTGGCCATATTCAGCGGAAAGACTATTATTTATATTCGTGTTTGTCGCACTCTGCGGAGTGCGACAAACACATTCTTAGTTTTTTACGCGGGGTCTTCTCTTTTACTTTTTTGCAATTCCGTGGTATACTGACCGGTAAACCGGCAGGATATCCAACCTCTGTCGGAGAACGTGGACACACCTTGCGGTCCGGTGCGTCCGGCACACAAAAAATGGAAGGAACCGGGTTTTGTTCTGCAATAATCGGGGATGCTGAGCCGTATATTGAGTGAACGTCCCCGTGAGAACCACAAACATTCCATCGAGAAGCCCGCTTCCGGGCATCCAAGGAGAGTTTATAACAATGGGACAGCTGACCAGAAACGAAGTATTTACCTTGGCGGTGCAGCGTTACAGCGACACCGTCTACCGCACTGCGGTGCATAATTGCCGCTGCACAGCCGATGCTGAGGATGTGGTGCAGGATGTGTTTGAAAAACTGCTGCACTACAATGGCATCTTTGAGAGTGAGGAGCATCTCAAAGCATGGCTGCTGCGGGTGGCCATCAACCGCTGCCGGGACCTGACCCGCGCCGCCCACCAAAAGGACACCGAGCTGGACGAGAACCTGCCCGCCCCCGATGTCCTTGCGGAGGACGGCAGCGTGCTGGATGCCATCCGCACCCTGCCGGAAAACTACCGCAACGCCATCTATCTGCACTACTACGAAGGATACACTGCGGCAGAGATCGGGCGGATGATGGCGGTGCCCACAAACACGGTACTAAGCTGGCTGCGGCGCGCACGGGCACAGTTACATACGATGCTGAAGGAGGAGATCGAAGATGAGGTGGTATGAATATAAGATGGAGGTCGATGACCTTGCTGCCCCGGACGATCTGAAGGCAAAACTGCTGGCCATGACCGACACCCTGACTGCGGAAGAAAAGGCTGAGCCCATGATGGCTGCCCCCGCCCCGCAGACCGCAGCACCCCTGAATACCGAAACCAAAAAGAAAAAGCCCATCCACTTCCCGGTAAAGCAGCTGGGCACGCTGGCTGCCTGTCTGGCCGTGTGCGTGCTGGGTTACAGCACCCTGCATCTGGGCATCGGAATGGGCAGCGCCAAAAGCAGCGCGCCCGCCCTGTACGCAGCCGAAGGCGCTGCCGACAGCTCCGCTGCTTCTGTGGCAGCGGGCGGGTTTGATCTCCAGCACGCCGCGCTGGACAGCACCCCCGAGGCGGTGAATTACAGTCTGGAGGCAGACGACCGCTCTCTGGAAACGGAGTACAGTGGCACCGGCAGCACCGAGGCTGCTGCGCCTGCGGTGGACAGTGCCAAGATCATCTACACCGCCAACCTGACGCTGGAAAGCAAGGACTACGAAACAGCCCGCAGTGCGCTGGACAGCGCTCTTGCCGAGGCGGGCGGCTATCTGGAATCCAGCAGCGAGTACACGCGCACCGGTTCCAGCCGCTCTGTAAGCCTGACCTACCGGGTGCCGCAGGCCAGCTACCAGAGTTTTTTGGACGCTGTTGCCGCTGCCGGCAATGTGACCTATCGCAGCCAGCAGGCCGATGATGTGACCACCCAATATATGGACGTGTCCGCGCGGCTTTCTAATCTGCAGGCACAGCGCACCCGCTTACAGCAATTGCAGGACCAAGCCAAAACTCTTTCGGATCTGTTGCAGATCGAGGACTCTCTCACCGAGGTGCAGTCCCAGATCGAGAGCTGGCAGAGCCAGCTGGACTGGTACAGCGATCAGGTGCAGCAGTGTACCGTGTATATCGACCTGAACGAGGTGCAGACCTATACCCCTGCGGACGAGGGCTTCTTCTCCCGCATCGGCTCCGCCTTTACCGCTGGCTGGGGCAACTTTGTGAACGGCTTGCAGCAGTTGGTAGTGGCACTGGCTTCCGTTTGGCCGCTGGCAGTGCTGGCGTGCGCTGCCGTTGCCGTGGCGCTCGCATGGCGCAAAAAGCACCCGAAGAAGTAACCTCATAAATTTTCCACATAAAGGCTTCCCCCGGCTGGGGGAAGCCTTTTGTTCGACCCAGTTGAAAAAAACCACCCCTGTCCCGCCGGGCTGCTGCACCGGAAGGCAGAGGTGGTTTTGTATATTTTATGGTACTTATTACACGCCGGAATAGGCCGAGAAGCCGCCGTCCACCGGCAGGCAGATGCCGGTAATGAAACCGGCTGCCTCATTGTTCAACAAAAACAGCAGTGCGCCCACAAGGTCCTTCTCGCTGTCGCCGAAATGTCCCATGGGGGTGGCGGCAAGGATCTTTTTGGTGCGCTCGGTAGGAGTGCCGCCCTCGGCTTCGATCTCGTCCGCAAGCTCCTTGAGCTTGTCCATGTTGCGGCCCAGCAGCGCCACCTTTGCGCCTGCCCGTGCCAGCGCCTTGGCAAAAATGGAGCACAGCGTGCCGCTTGCGCCGGTGACAACGGCTACCTTGCCGGTGAGATCGGTGTTCAGTACGTTCTTTTCCATAACATCCTCCTGTTACAGCTGTATTCATTGGCTAGAGTATAACAGAAAAAGACGGTCTTTGCCAGAACGTTCTTATTATAAAATGGGAAAGTTTTACGCTTTTTGCCAGACAACAAACACGATATCTTCTGGATGCAGTGCAGACGGAATCGTGCAAAATCGCAAAAATGACCGTTTTTTATCTTGAAGATCTTCTAACTCTTTCTGCGGCAAAGCCAGTATGATAAACGCATGACACACACATCCTACTTCGGCTCCGCTGCCCGCAGCGGGCTACACTGTTCAAGCGCAGCGGCCTGCGCCTATGACCCACAGAGTTTTGAACAATGTGGGCATTCAGACCCGGAAACGCCGCATTCCGTACCCACAATGTTCAACCCGCACGATGTGAACATTTGACGTAGAATAGTTTCTTTTTACACACTGATCAAATATAAAAAGTTATAATAATATTCTACACTGTTCACGCTGCACAATGTGCAACAGCGGCGGTGCTTCCCACTTTGATGTGAACACAAAAAAGCAGGTTGAATTTAAAAAATTCAACCTGCTTGGTGGTTGCGGGGGCCGGATTTGAACCAACGACCTTCGGGTTATGAGCCCGACGAGCTACCAGACTGCTCCACCCCGCGATATTTACTTTTCGCTTCTCAGCGGCTCTCGCTGACTGCTCAAGTATAATACCATAGGCCGGGCAGAATGTCAACCCTTTTTGCGAAAAAATTTTCGTATCCTCTTGCCACAGCTTTTAATGCGTCATCGTCCGGTGCTGTGCGCGGTATTCGGCAGGGGTAATGCCGTACAGGCGGCGGAAGGTTTTCAGAAAGCTGCTGTAATCCGGGAAGCCGCTCTCGGTGCAGGCGTTCAGGACGGAAACGCCCTCCTCCAGCGCCTTGCGGCAGTGCTGCATCCGCAGATAGGTCAGGTAGTTGTGGATGCTCTCCATGGTGCACTCCTTGAACGCGCGGGAAAGGTGCTCCCGGCTGGCGTAAAGTTCCTGCGCCAGCTGCGCGGTGGTAAGGGTCGGATCCTGATAATGTGCCTGCAGGTAGGCCACCGCGCGCGCGACCAGTACACTGGTGCTGCTGGGGGCAGCGGTCTGTCCGCTGCCGGTGGCCTGCGTGATGAGCAGCATCATCTCAGCGACCTGCGCCTCAAAAACGGTGTCCCGGATAGAGCCCGGCAGCTCCAGACTTTGCCCCATACGGACGAAAAGCCCCTTGAAGTCCCACTTGCGGCAGGCCTCGCTGTCCAGCACGGTGAGCTCGTGCATCCAGTCTGCATTTTTCAGGTTCACGCGGCGACGGGTAGCCTGCCAGAGGGCATCGTCGATCTGGATGACCAGACGATCCGACTGGGCATCATCGATATTGAAGTTGCCGGAGTGGTAGACCTGAGAGGGAAAGTAGACCAGCTCCCCCACATGGACCAGATACACGCTGCCGTCCACCGAGTAGCGTACCGTGCTGCCGCCGATGGGGAGCACCAGCTCGTGGTACGGGTGGGAGTGCACCACAGACTGCTTATTTTCCCGGTTCGTGTACCATGTGACCAGAAGCCGGGTGTCGCGCAGCCCCATCCGCGCCTGTGCTTCCGTAAGGACATTATCGATATAATGCGAGACACGTTCGATGCCCATAGCCGCTCCTGTTCCTTGTTAAAAAAATAAGAATCATTCTTTTACGTCCTTTTTTGCCCTAGTATATCAGTACATGTCACATTTTGCAACATTTGAATCACAAAATCTGCGGAAAAGCGGCGGAATTTTTAGTATGATAATGGCACAAGGAGACGAGATTGACCAAATGCACAAAGGCATTTCAATATTTTTGTGCTAGTTAACAAATATATTGATTGCATTTCGTGACCGTTCGAAAGGAGCCCGTCCATGCAGACCTCAAAAAATCATTTTGAAGCCAAAGTGGTCTTTAATGATGAGACCATCCGCCGGATGTTCCGCACAGAGTTCTACACCTACGAGGGGCTGCGGCACCTGCTGTGGCTTGCAGCAGCCTTTGTGTTGGTGATGGCAGCGCTGTTCACTGCCATTCCTACCGTTGTCAAAGTGCTCTGCCTGCTGGTGGGCTGTGCCATGTTCGCCATGCCGGACTTTTTAAGCCGGGTGGCGGCAGAGGGCGTCATCATGCAGCGGGGCGGTGCGGAAACTACCGTGAGCTGCCGGGTCAACGATAACGGCGTGGACGTGGAAAACGGTGCGCACATCCCCTTTGCAAAGATCGACCGGCTGGTGGAGGATGACCAGTATTTCTACATCTTCCAGAGCCGTCAGATGGCCGTGATGATCCCCAAGGGCAGCCTGCTGCCGGCAAACCCGGAGCGGTTCGCAAAGGTGCTTGCCAAGGAGACCGGCAAGGACTGGCAGCGCTCCAAGAGCCTGTGGGGGCTCAACCTGAAAGACCTGATCCAGATGGGAAAGGACCGCTTTCAGCGCAGCGCGTCCTGAGCGCTGCACCGCAATTATGCTGTTTCACAGTCGGTTGGCTGTGATCGTGGGATACGATAAAACAAGATAAGGAAGGAAAAACACTATGAAAATCACTCGCAGACAGTTCGTACAGGCCATGGCAGTTGCTGGTGCATCTGCCCTGCTCACCGCTTGCGGCGGTTCCTCCGGCAGCACTGCCGGTTCCGGCGCAGCTTCTGCCGCCGCCGGCGGCAGCTTCAACCTGAAGCTGGGCCACAATCTGGCCGAGGATCACGCTGTGCACATCCAGCTGACCAGCTTTGCAGAGCAGGTCAAGGAAAAGACCGGCGGCAGCATCAACATCCAGATCATCCCCAACGGCACCCTGGGCAGCGAGGCTGACATGATCTCCCAGATCCAGGCAGGCGCACTGGATATGGCAAAGGTTTCCGCTTCCACGCTGGGCAACTTCAGCGAGAAGTACAACGCCTTCTCCGTGCCTTATGTGTTCAACGATCAGGCACACTACTACAGCTACATGGACAGCGACTCCGCAAAGGCAGTCTTTGAGTCCACCGACGATCAGGGCTTCCGCGGCCTGACCTGGCTGGATTCCGGTGCACGTTCTTTCTACACCAAGGCTACCGCCATCCGCACCCCGGCTGACCTGAAGGGTCTGAAGATCCGCACCATGGACAGCCAGATGGCTATCGACATGATGAACTGCCTGGGCGGCTCCGCTACCGTTATGGGCTACAGCGATATCTACACCGGTATGCAGCAGGGCGTCATCGACGGTGCCGAGAACAACGTCACCGCACTGCGCGACCACGGCGACGTGACCAAGTACTACTGCTTCGACGAGCACACCCGCATCCCCGATATGGTGGTCATCGCTTCCAGCGTGTGGAACAAGTTCTCCGACGAGCAGAAGTCCATTGTGGCCGAGTGCGCTGCTACCGCTACCGAGGAGTACAAGGACGCTTGGAAGAAGTTCGAGGACGAGGTGCTGGACAAGGCCGTGAACCAGAACGGCGTCGAGCTGGTCAAGGATGTGGACATCGCCGCATTCCAGGCCGCTGTGCAGCCCATCTACGACAACCTCAAGACCTCTAACCCCACCACCTACGCGGTCGTGGAAGAGATCCGCGCAATGGCCTAAACGCCAATGCATTGTTTTCCATTCTTATCTCCCAAGCTGCGGGCAGCGCACGGTGCTGCCCGCAGCTGCGCGGGAGGGAATGAGTTCAAGGAGATGATCTTGTGAAAAAACTGGATAAAATTCTGGATAATGTCATGCGCTTCCTCATGGCAGTGGCAATGTTCGCCCTGCTGGCAGGCGGCACTTGGCAGATCTTTACCCGCTGGATCCTGCGCAACCCCTCCACTGTGACGGACGAGTTTCTGCGCTATGTCTTGATCTGGGCTTCCATGATCGGTTCTGCCTACTGCTTCTACAAGGATAAGCATCTGGCACTGGATCTGGTCAAGGGCCGCGCAAAGGGTGCGTTCAACGTCGTGCTCAGCGTGTTCATCGAGGCCGCCATCGTGTTCTTTGTGGGCTACGTCTTTGTTTACGGCGGCTGGAAGCTGACTGCAAACGCCACCAACGTTTCCTCGGTCATGCGCATCCCCTTCAAGTTCCTGTATTCCATCCTGCCGATCTCCGGCGTGTTCATCATTCTGGCTCGCGCGCTGAAGTATGTACAGCTCTTCGCGGAGCGTAAGGAAAAGAAAGGAGAAAACGCATAATGGTTGCACAGGCTACGTTACTGCTGTTCGGTTCCTTCTTTGTCATGCTGCTGGCCGGTGTGCCCATCTCGGCAGGCATTGGCATTGCATCCATCTTCACGGCACTGTTCAGCATGGACCCCGCAATTTTTGCCCTGACCGCCGCACAGCGCTGCTTCTCGGGCATTGACTCCTTCTCTCTGCTGGCGCTGCCCTTCTTCTCTCTGGGCGGCAACATCATGAACAAGGGCGGCATTGCAAAGCGCCTTGTTCGTCTGGCACGTCTGGCTGTGGGCAAGATGCCCGGCTATCTGGCTGCCACCAACGTTCTGGCTAATATGTTCTTCGGTGCCGTTTCCGGTTCCTCCGTGGCAGCTACTTCTGCCATGGGTTCCATCATGGCACCGCTGGAGCTGGATGAGGGCTACGACCCCAACTACTCCGCAGCCGTCAACATCTGCTCTGCCCCCACCGGCATCCTGATCCCCCCGTCCGGCCCGCTGATCCTTTACTCCATCACCGCCGGCGGCGTTTCTGTGGCTGCTCTGTTCATGGGCGGCTACCTGCCCGGCATCCTGATGGGTCTGTGCGTGGCTGTTCTGGCTGTGTTCATCGCCGTCAAGAAGGGCTATAAGTCCTCTGATGTCAAGGACCCCGACCCCGCCGTCAAGATCATCATTGATGCAGTGCCCTCTCTGCTGGCCGTCATCATTGTCATGGGCGGCATTCTGGCAGGCTTCTTCACCGCCACCGAGGCCGGTGTGGTGCTTTGCCTGTACTGCGGCCTGCTGTCCATCCTGTACAGGGAGATGACCTTCAAGAGCTTCTATAATCTGCTGGCAGACACCATGGAGAGCAGCGCTACCATCCTGTTCCTGATCGCCGCTTCCTCCATCATGTCCTACGTCATGAGCTACTCCGGCATCCCTGCCGCTATCAGCAACGCACTGATGAGCGTTTCCAGCAACCGCTACGTCATCCTGCTGATCATGAACGTGTTCCTGCTGGTCATGGGTATGTTCCTGGATCTGACCCCGGCTGTCTTGATCTTCACCCCCATCTTCCTGCCCATCACCCGCAGCATCGGCATGAGCGATGTGCAGTTCGGCATCATGCTCATCATGAACCTGGGCATCGGCTCGGTCACCCCGCCGGTCGGTTCCTGCCTGTTCGTGGGCTGCGGTGTCGGCAAGGTCAAGATCGAAGGCGTTACCAAGTATATCGTGCCGCTGTTCGCCGCCATGGTCGTGGCACTGTTCCTTGTCACCTTCATCCCTGCCATTGCGCTGTGCGTCCCGTACCTGTGCGGTCTGGTGCCCAGCCTTGGCTGGACGTTCTAAGCCCTGACTGTTCCGGGTAAAGCAACGAATACGTTGCCTCCATTTCTCTGAAGATATCCTGCATCTGAGGGGGAATGGAGGCATTTTTTATCAAAAACTTGAGAGGAGTAAAAACTATGGAGATCTGCTCCCGTTTTACCGGCATGGAGCGCAAGGACGGCGCTTTCCTGCTGCATACTGATAACGCTGATATCAAGGTCTGCTTTGTGACCGATGAGATCGTCCGCGTCCGCGCAAGCTTTGACCACGAGCTGGCAGAGGAGTCCTACGTTCTGATGACCACCGCATGGGAGGATCGGATGGACGAGCTGTTCAAGGGTGAGCGCACCCGTGTGGAGCCCTTTGCCGCACAGGTCACCGAGGATGACAGCACCCTCACCTTTGCCACCGGCAAGGTGACACTGGTGGTGGACAAGGACCCCATCAACTTCAAGCTGCTGGCTGCTGACGGCTCCGAGCTGTACAGCACCCTGCCCGGCAACCCCTTCGTCAAGGACGCCAACAACCGCGTGGTGGCTTACAGCCGGATGAAGGAGGACGACTGCTTCTACGGCTTTGGCGAAAAGACCGGCCTGCTGGATAAGAACAAGACCTTCCAGCGGGAGCGCGCCACCGACGCCATGGGCTACGATGCCGAGAAGATGGATACCCTCTACAAGCACATCCCCTTCTATATCCGTCTGGACCGCGACACCCACAAGGCTGTGGGCGTGTTCTACCACAACTTCTATGAGTCCGTGTTCAACATGGGCTGCGAAAAGAGCAACTACTGGCCCCGCTACACCTATTTTCAGGCAGACGGCGGCGATCTGGACTGCTTCCTGATCGGCGGCGACACCATTGCCCGCATCGTGGACAACTACACCCTGCTGACCGGTCGTCCGGCCCTGCTGCCCAAGCGTGCACTGGGCTATCAGGGCTCCAGCATGTACTACCCCGAGCTGGAAAAGGACAGCGATGACGCTGTGCTGGGCTTTATCGACACCATCAAGGAAGAGGGCTTCCCCATCGATGGCTTCCACCTGTCCAGCGGCTATACCAGCCAGAACAACAAGCGCTGTGTCTTTACATGGAACACCGACCGCTTCAAGGACCCCAGCGCCTACTTCCACGCCATGAACGAAAAGCACGCCCAGAACGTGCCCAACGTCAAGCCGGGTGTCCTGCTGTGCAACCCCCGTTTCGACGAGTTCAACGCAGATGACGTATTCGTGAAGGACAGCAAGAACCCTGAGACCTACGGTGTCGGCAAATGGTGGGGCGGCGACGGCGCATTCTGGGACTTCACCAAGCCCGAAGGCCGTGCAGCATGGAAAAAGTACCTCACCGAGTCCATCATCGCCGTGGGCACCGATTCCGTCTGGAACGATAACTGCGAGTACGACAGCCTGATGGACAAGGACTGCACCTGCGATTTTGACGGCAAGGGCGGCACCATCGGCCAGCTGAAGCCCATCATGAGCACCCTGATGTGCAAGGTGGGTGCCGATGCCGTAGTGGAGCACAACGCCAAGGCACGCCCCTACATGGTCTGCCGCAGCGGCAGCGCCGGTATCCAGCGCTACGCCCAGACCTGGTGCGGCGACAACTACACCAGCTGGAAGAGCCTGAAGTACAATATCCCCATCATCACCGGCATGGGTCTGTCCGGCCAGCCCAACGAGGGCGCGGACATCGGCGGCTTTGCCGGCCCCGCACCCACCGAGGAACTGTTCGTGCGCTGGGTGCAGAACGGCATCTTCCAGGCTCGCTTCTCCATCCACTCCGCCTCCAACGATAACACCGTCACCGAGCCGTGGATGTTCCGGGAGTCTGCGGACACCATCCGGGACGCCATCCTGCTGCGTTACCGCTTTACTCCCTATCTTTACAGCGCCGAGTACGAGGCCAGCCAGACCGGTGCGCCCATCATGCGCGCTTTGGTCTATGACTTCCAGAACGACCCCAAGGCATGGGAGGAGAGCTTCGAGTTCCTGTTCGGCCGGGATATTCTGGTGGCCAACGTTCTGGAAGAGGGTGCCAAGACCCGCACCGTCTATCTGCCCGCAGGCTGCAAGTGGTACGACTGGAACGATAAGTTCCGCTGCTACGAGGGCGGCCAGACCATCGAGGTGCCGGTCACCATGGCTACCATCCCCATGTTCGTCCGTGAGGGCGCAGTCATTGCCATGGCGGACAACCAGCTGATGACCATGGAGGGCGACCACACCACCGCCCTGCACCTCATCGTAGCACCCAAGGGCACCACCACCACGACCCTGTACGATGACGACGGCATCACCAACGATTTCAAGAGCGGCGTGTACCGCAAGACCACCATCACCACCACCGCAGGCGAGCGGGTGACCATGAACTTTGCCTCCGAGGGCAGCTACAAGGACACCATGGAGACCATCAAGGTGGAGATGATTGCCAAGGAGAAGAGCCCCTTCTGGGTCACGCTGGATGGCCGCAAGATCGAGCACTTCCTCAACCGCCGCAAGTTCGACGCCGCTGCCGAGGGCTGGTATTACAGCCAGAGCAAAAAGGCTGTCGAGGTCAAGTATGCAAACCCCGCCAAGGATCACGAGCTGACTGTTTCGTTTGAACAGTTCGACCTGATCGGTATGTAACACTGTACGGAGGAACCTCTTATGCTGCTGCGTAGTTTTGAATCCTTTGAAAAGACCGAAAACGGCTACCTCATCCACGGCGATGCCGCCGATGTGAAGCTGATTTTCATGACAGACGATATCATCCGCATCCGGGTGCACTTCGACAAGGGCACCCCCATGGAGGAAGAGTCCTACACGCTGGTGACCACCGCGTGGGAGGACCGGATGGACACCCTGCTCAAGGACGAGCGCACCCGCATCACCGCGCTGGATGTCCCCTGCGCCGAGGACGATAAGGCTCTGACCTTTGAGACCGCACACCTGACTTTGAAGCTGTTCAAAAAGCCCTTCCACTTTGAGCTGTTCGATAAGTCCGGCAAGCTGATCTATCAGGATTTGCGGGAGCGTGCCTTTGAGAAAGATCAGATCGGCCGTCTGAGCCACTTCTCCAAGGTGGACCGGGAATACGACCACTTCTACGGCTTTGGCGAAAAAACCGGCCATCTGGACAAAAAGGGTCGCCGCCTGCGGATGTCCCCCAAGGATGCCATCGGCCACGACCCCGAGACCGGCGACCCGATGTATAAGCACATCCCCTTCTACATCCGGGTCAATGAGCACGATCTGCGCCCTGTCGGCCTGTTCTACCACAACTCCTACGACTGCGTGTTCGACCTTGGCGAGGAGCTGTCCGGCTACTGGGAGCGCTACTGCTACTACCAGACCGACGGCGGCGACATCGACCTGTTCCTGCTGGCCGGTGAGACCCTGCCCGAGATCCTGAACGAGTACACCCTGCTGACCGGCCGCAGCGCCCTGCCCACCAAGCAGTCTCTGGGCTACTGCGCCTCCACCATGTACTACGCCGAGCTGGAAAAGAACTGTGACGAGGAGATCTACAAGGTCATCGACAAGCACGAAAAAGAGGGCATCCTCATCGACAACTTCTGGCTGGCCTCCGGCTATTCCAGCGGCGAAAAGGACAATCTGCGCTATGTGTTCAACTGGAACCACAAGCGCTTCCCGGATCCGGAAAAGTTCTTTGAGAACATGAACGCCCGGGGCATCAACGTCATCCCCAACCTGAAGCCCGGCATCCTGAAGCACCACCCCTACATCGACCTGTTTGAAAAGAACGATGTCTTTATCAAGACCCCGGACGGCAAGGCTCCGTACTATGGCCGCTGGTGGGGTGGCGAGGGACGCTTCTTCGACTTCACCGGCCCCAATGGCCGCAACACCTGGAAGCAGCTGCTGGAAGAGAACATCCTCAAAAAGGGCACCAAGACCGTCTGGAACGACAACTGCGAGATGGACGGCGTGGAGGACCGCGACGCCCAGTGCGACTTTGAGGGCAAAAAGGGCACCATGGCAGAGCTGAAGATCCTGCACTCCAACCTGATGGCCTATACCGCCAAGCAGGCGCTGGCAGATGTGTACCCCGGCGAGCGCCCCTACATCATCAACCGTGCAGGCTACGCCGGTATCCAGCGCTATGCACAGGTGTGGGGCGGCGATAACCTGACCGACTGGCGCACCGTCAAGTTCAACATTGCCACCATTCTGGGCATGGGTCTGTCCGGCTGCTCCAACATGGGCTGCGATATCGGCGGCTTTGCTGGCCCCGCACCCGAAGCAGAACTGCTGCTCCGCTGGCTGCAGAACGGCATCTTCCAGCCCCGTTTCTGCCTGAACTCTGCCAACAACGATAACACCGTCACCCAGCCGTGGATGTACGAGGAGAACCTGCCCTACATCCGTGCAGCCTACCAGCTGCGCTACCGTCTGATGCCCACTTTGTACTCCCTGATGTACGAGTCCAACCAGGACGGTATGCCGGCATGGCGTCCGCTGTTCCTTGAGTTCCCGGACGACCCCAAGTGCTACACCGACAAGAACCTGACCTTTATGTTCGGCAAGAGCATTCTGGTGGCGAACGTGGTGGAAAAGGGTGCCACTACCCGCACCGTCTACCTGCCCGCAGGCTGTACATGGTACGATATGAACGATAATCTGCGCGCATATGAGGGCGGCCAGACCATCGAGGTTCCGGTCACGCTGGCAAGCATCCCCATGTTCCTGCGCGGCTCTGCCGTTGTGGTGACCACCGAGGACGTCAAGCACATCCTCAGGGACACCATGCGCCAGATCGATCTGCTGGTCGCTGCCGAGACCGACACCAGCTTTGTGCTGTACGATGACGACGGTCACACCGAGGACTACAAAAACGGCGTTTACGCCAAGACCACCATCACCGTCAAGGCCGGCGACCGCACCGACATCCGCTTTGCCACCGAGGGCAGCTACGAATCCCCTGTGGAGCGCATGACCCTGAAGCTGGTCAGCAAGAAAAAGGGTGCGCTTTGGGCCAGCGTGGATGGGCAGCAGCTTCCTCAGTACATCGTCCGCGATGGCTGGGAGGCCGCAGAGTCCGGCTGGTACTATAACCTGCCTGACCGCACCATCTGGGTCAAGTTTGCAAAGCCTGCCAAGAAGGACTTTACAGTGACTGTCTCCACCGAAAAGTTTGACCTCATTGGTATGGCAGAGGACTAAAAAGCCACTTCTAATCTTCTTTAATTCTTCTTCAAAAACACGATGACCCGTGGGGGAGCTCCCCACGGGTCATCGTGTTTTT
>ERZ506918.399-NODE-399-length-18865-cov-4.070707_pt1 | contig 18865 bp, 11 predicted proteins | sample MGYA00513975_ERZ506918 | MGnify/ENA metagenome assembly ERZ506918 | reverse complement strand
ACGCTCTTCCGATCTCGCTCGCGCCAAATTTCCAATCTTATAGTACCCAATTCACCGCCCCTTTGTCAAGATGCAATCTCCGCTCTTCCAAACCCGGGCATACAAAAACGCACAGACAAACTGCCTGTGCGTTTTTTGTTCCATTCCTGCAGATTGTGCAGTATTACAGCTTCTCCAGCAAGGGGAGCAGATCCGGTAGGCGGTGGATCTGGTATTCTACGGTGCCGTCGGTGGGGAGGGGCAGGCGGTTCGGGTTGTACCAGCAGGTGTGCATACCGGCGATTTTGCCGCCCAGCATATCGGAGGTCAGACTGTCGCCCAGCATCAGGCTCTCGCTGCGCTTTACGCCCGGCAGGCTGGCAAAGCAAGCGTCGAAAAAGCCCAGTTGGGGCTTATTGGCACCCAGGTACTCGGAGATAAACACCCGGTCCAGCAGAGGCAAAATGCCGCTGTTTTTCAGCCGCCCTTCCTGTACCCAGCCGGTGCCGTTGGAGGCCAGACACAGGGTATAGCGCCCATGGAGGGCGGAGAGCAGTTCTTCTGCTCCGGGGAGAAAGAAGTGGCGGCTGCTCAGCCGTTCCATATAGTAGTGGTTCACTTCCTCCCGATCCAGGTCGCTGCCCAGGTGGGTCAGCAGCAGGTCAAAGCGGCGGTAGCCGATCTCCGATCGTTGAACTTTGCCTTGCTCCAGCAACTTCCACTGGGCGTCGTTACCGGCACTGTACAGAGCCAAAATCTCATCTGAATAGGGCAGGGTGTAGTGGCGCATGGTTTCCTCCAGTGCTACTTGTTCCGCCTGCTGAAAGCTGAACAGCGTATCGTCTAAATCTAAAAAAATCGTGGTGATCATAGCGAGCTCCTTTGGCTCCAGTATAGCACAGCTGCCGCAGGGTATGCAAGTCCCAAAAAACGGACGGCAGCTTGTATGCAGGCGCATTTTATGATATTCTTTTTTCCAAGGAGGTAGAGGAATGGATGCAATCAATTTGATTTTATTTGCGGTGCTTTTTGTGTTGCAGGTGGCGATCCTCATTTTGCTACTGCGCCGCCGCAGTGGGGATGCAGGGCACCAAACGGAGCTGCTGGCGCGGCAGCTGCAAGCCCAGGACAATGAGCGCCGTGCCCAAATAGAGCGGTTGGAAGCGGCAGTGCAGACTCTGCGGGAGGATAACTACCGTCAGCAGGTGAAGCTGCTGGAACTGGTCCAGAACCAAAGCGACAGCCAAATCCGGCGGTTGGGCGCCTTTATGGCAGAGATGCAAAAGAGCAATGAGCAAAAGCTGGACCAAATGCGTCAAACGGTGGACGAAAAACTGACCGGCACCCTGAACACACGGCTGAATGCCTCGTTCCAGACTGTGTCCCAGCAGCTGGAGAGCGTGTACAAGAGCCTGGGCGAAATGCAAAAGCTGTCCTCCGGGGTAACGGAAAGCGTCAACGGGTTGAATCGGGTGCTTACCAATGTAAAGAGCCGAGGCACCTGGGCGGAGGTGCAGCTGGGCAATATTTTAGACCAGACGGTGCCGGGTATGTATGATACCAATGTGGCCACCAATCCCAAGTATAACGGTCGCGTAGAGTTTGCGGTGCGGATTCCGGCGGCGGACGGCAGCGGGCACGCCTGGCTGCCCATTGATTCCAAATTTCCTATGGAGGATTATGCACGCTTGACCGCAGCGGCTCAGGCCGGGGATCGACAAGGCATGGAAAGTGCCCAAAAGGCGCTGGAGCAGCGGGTGCGTGACGAGGCCAAGCTAGTGCGTCAGTACATTTCTGCCCCGGAGACCACACCCTTTGCGGTGCTGTATTTGGCCACCGAGGGGCTGTATGCGCAGATTCTGGGCAGTCGCAGCGGACTGGCGGAGAAGCTGCAGCAGCAGGGCATTTTACTGGCCGGACCCACCACGGTGACAGCGCTGCTTAATGCGCTGGCGATGGGCTTTCGCACCTTGGCCATCAACCGCAAAGCCACGGAGGTGTGGCAGGTGCTGGGCGCTGCTAAAATGCAGTATGAGAAGTTCGGCGACCTGCTGCAAAAGGCACGCAAAAAGGTGGATGAGGCCGGCAAGGTGCTGGACGAGGCGGATCACCGTAACGACATTATTCAAAAGCATTTGCGCCGGGTGGAGACCCTGGACGACCCGACGGCAGCGGAAGCGGTACCGGAATTATTTGACTGAACAACCCCGATAAAAAGGGCGCCTGCTTACAGCAGACGCCCTTTTGCTTTACCTATACGCTTTGATAATTTCCCGTATCATACGAACATTGTCCTTGGTGTGCAGGGCGTTTGGAGCCTTGTATTCCAGCAAACAGCAGGGAATGTTCAGCTTTTTGTGTACCCAACCGATGGCGTAGCCTTCGTTTGCGGCATAGACGCCGTCTTTCATTTTGTTTAAGTGCAGGGTGCGATTGACGATTTGGCACAGCTTTTTGGTGCCTAAGGTTTCGTTAAGCCAGCCGTGGGCATTGATGTACACATTGGGCTTGCTGCGGAGAATAAAGTCTCGCAGGGCACGGGTCTCTTTGCCCTTAAACGGACCGAAATCCCGGTTTATATCAATATGCGCGGCGGTGCAGCGCCCAAAGGCATTCTTGCCGGAGCGTTGTGCGTTTTTGCCGGCAATGGCACCGTCCGGATTGGCGCAGGGGACAATAACCAATCGGTAATTGCCCAATTCCTCCGGGTGGGAAGCAAAGTGGGCTATCAAGTGGTTGGCAATGGTAGTCAGACGCTGCCCGTCTCTGGCATAATCGTCCTCAAAGCCGTGGATGGCAAAGTCAATAAACAGCGTTTTTTTGTACTTGCCGTTTGCCGGGGTGATGATATAGCCTTCCAAATTGCGATTTTGTACGGATTTGCCATAAACCACTTGGGTCACATGGTTGTGGTCTAAGGCCAACTGTGCGGCATTTGCATTCAGCGGCAGCGCCTTGTTTTGTACGCGAACGGTAATCTGTGCCGTAACACCATTATAGGTACGTACGGTCAGTTGGGTTTTGCCGTTGGCTTTGCCGGTAATGTAGCCTTGCCGAGTGACTGTGGCAATGGCAGAATCCCGGGTTTTGTATGTAACGGTGTAGGCTGCGGTGCCACGGGCAAATTGCAGCTTTATCTTATGGTTGTTGGCACCCTTTTGGATAATCACATCGCCGCCTTTAACGGCTAATTTGGTGGGAGCGGCCTTAACCGTAACGGTGCAAGCGGCGGTTTGGCGTCCGTAACGCACGGTCACTTTGGCTGTACCGATTTTCTTGGCGGTAACCACGCCGGATTTGCTAACGGTCAGTACGCTTGTGTTTGCTGAGCGATAGGTGCAGTCGGTAGGGTGGATACGAGAATTATTGAATTGAATACAAGCGGCTTTTTCGCCTAAGCCCAGCGCAACGGTGGTGCGCTTTAATGTTAGATTTTCTGCAGCATAGGCTGTGCAGGTGTTGCTGAGCAAAAACATCAGCAGCAATAGTGCTGCCGCTATGGAAGTGCGGTGCTTCATAACAGAATCTCCTTTTTTCTGATTTGGCAGCGACCCGGGTGCCACTACTGTAACAGTGTATCATTTCTTGCAAAGTGTGACAAGTTGTTTGCGCTTTTTGCCGTATTTTGATATTTGCGTTTATACGCTGCGGTTTTGTGTACGGCAAAGTGCTGCAAAATTGTGCCGCAAATGCAAAAAAATTTGTTTTTGCGTTTATTGCGCCGCTTTAGACTTTGTGGTAAAATAAAGCCGAGGTATTTGATTATGGAGCATCTTTGGAAACAGAATTTGCGGCAGATTGAGCCGTATGTGCCCGGGGAGCAAAGCAGCGACCCGGATCGGATCAAGCTCAATGCCAATGAGAACCCGTATCCACCGGCCCCCGGCGTGGAGGCGGTGCTGCGCAGTTACGACCCGGCAGCGCTGTGCCTGTACCCGGACGCCAACGCCCGGCTGCTCAAGGCGTCCATTGCCCGCCACTACGGCGTGGCGCCGGAGCAGGTATTTGTGGGCAACGGCTCGGACGATGTGCTGGCACTGGCCTTTCAGTCCTTTTTTAACAGCGACAAGCCCATTGCCTTTCCGGATATTACTTACAGCTTTTACCCGGTGTGGTGCCGGCTGTTTCACATTCCTTTTGTGACCTATCCGCTGACGGCGGATTTTCGCATGGATCCGGCGGATTACGCGGCGCCTAACGGCGGCGTGGTGCTGCCCAATCCCAATGCCCCCACCTCTATTGGTGAGGACTTGCCCTTTGTGCAGGCGCTCTTGGAGGGCAATCGGGATGCTGTGGTGATTATTGATGAGGCCTATGCGGACTTTGGCGGCGTCAGTGCCGTGCCGCTGCTGGCGGACTATCCCAATTTGCTGGTGTGCGGCACATTTTCAAAATCCCGCTCTCTGGCCGGGCTGCGGCTGGGCTTTGCCATCGGCAGCGCAGAGCTGATCGGTGTGTTGGAAGCAGTGAAGAATTCCTACAACAGCTACACGGTAGACAATTTGTCTTTGTTGTGCGGTGCGGCTGCTATGGATGATGAGGCGTATTTTGCCAAGACCACGGCGGCGGTGATAACCACCCGGGAGCGGGTGCGCCGGGCGCTGGAGCAGATGGGCTTTTCCGTATTGCCCTCCCGCACCAACTTCCTTTTTGCAACGAAGGACGGCGCGTCTATGCGGGAACTGTTCCTCTATTTGAAGCAAAGACATATTTACATTCGCTATTTTGACCTGCCGCGGATTGACAATTATGTGCGTATTACCATCGGTACCGACGCGCAGATGGACGCATTTTTGCAGGGAACGGAGGCTTTTTTGCGTGGAGAATAAAAAAGTTGCGCTGATCTTCTTGTATTTTATCAGTGCCATTCAGCTGGTGGCCGGTGTGTACACCCAGCTGGTGGGGTTGTTTCATTGGGACTTTATGTCCCTGTTCCCGGTGGTGGAGATGGGCACCCAGCAGATCTTGTATTTGAATTTGCTGGCGGTGTTCCTGGTGACCACGCTGATCCATATTGTGGTGGCAGCACTGGTCAATGACGGCAGCTACGGCCCACTTGATGTGCTGCAGGCTTGCCCGCCGCTGACCGTCGTGGTGCCGCTGGTGCTCTTTGGCATTTCCATTTATACCACTCTGGGCGCTACCTCGGCGGGGGAGCGGGTGTTCTGCCTGGCTGTGTCCGCTTTGTATATTCTTGCCTGCTATATCAGCGTGGGCTGCATTGCCGCTGTGCGGGATATGGAAGATTAAACAAGAAAACAGACAGAAAAGGACCTCTGTGTGCCAAACACCGAGGTCCTTTTTTATGTTTTATTTACCGAGAAAGAGTACCAACAGCAGTGCCACTATGGCAATACCGCCCAAGGCGGCAAAAATTTTAACTGCTCGGGAAATTGCGTCGTACACATTGGTGGGCATGATTTGGAAGAAAGCAAAATGCAGCGGCTCTTGCAGCTTTTTGCCTACCAAGTCCCGGTAGCGCAGGTCCTGGGTGGACAGGCTGCCGTCTCGGTGCAGCGTAATGGTGCGCACGCCTCGATCCAGTCCCGGACCGTACACATGGAACCCGGCACCCTGGGTGTAGCCCACATCAATGCCGCGAATGTCACCGTGGAAGGCGTTGTTGTGGTCGTGGCCGAAGTACAGACCCTTCACTTCGCCCTTTTCGCAGAAGGCGTCAAACTCGCCGCTGTTCTCCTGGGGATCAGCAGGCGACTCTTTCATAAATCCCTCTTTGTCTACCCGCTTTCTGTTCAGCACAAACCACTCCTTGGCGTGGGTGCGGAAGCCCTGTACCGCGCCTTTGGTGGACTTTTTCACCTGCGTGAGCAGGTCAAACACCTCGCACACGGGAATGTGCTGAATGACAACGGAGGGAATGGTGTGGCCGTATTGCTTTTCATAACTGTCGCGTACGCCCCGATACCAGTCAATCTGGTTTTGGTGCACATGGTCGTAGCCCACTTTCAGGCTGGAATGGCTGTCGATCAGGTAAAGCAGATAGCCGGGCCGGTCGCCGTCGGCGATCTCCAGCACGCAGTTGCCCACACCGTCCACGCCGGGGGTGTCCTCCCCGATAAAACCGGGGATCTCTTTGTAGATTTCAAACTGGGCACGGTTGTCCAGGCCCACCTGTCGATCATGATTGCCAAAGCAGATGGCAAAGGGCAGATGCCGCTCCACCACCGGGGCGGTCAGCTCTTTCAGTACCCGGCGCACCTGGTTTACATCACCGTGGAACCCACGTCCCCAGATCTGGTCACCGCTGTATACCACCAGATCCGGCTCCTCTCGATCCAAGGCGGCGTTGATCAGCGCCAAGGTGTCCGGGCTGACCTTGCGGCCCTCTTGCGTATCTGCAATTTGCAGGATCTTAAAGGTGTCGTTCTTGAATGTCAACTTCATATTTATTCTCCGTTCTCAGGAATTTTGCCTTTTTTCTAATTTTAACACAAGAAAGCCTTGACGGCAACGCTTTTTCAAATTATAATATGAAGTGCTGTTACGGCAAGTACATCCGCCCGTGGCGAAGCTGGATATCGCAGCAGATTCCGATTCTGAAGGCCGGGGGTTCGAATCCCTCCGGGCGGACCAAAAACGCGGCAAGCGTCTTTACGATGCTTGCCGCGTTTTATTTTTTGCCACTTACCGGCGCATGTATCGGCAAAAAAGCGCCCTGTAACAGAACCGATAGGTGGACGGCTTTGTAAATAGGCGGCTTGATTCTTTTACATTATATATAAGAGAGTTCTTGATTTCATTCGGAAACTATGTTATACTGAGTATGAACGAACGGTCAGTAAAGTTGGAAACGGATAACTATAAATTTGGGAAAAACTGACCGGGTGACGTTCTTGCCGATTTTGCCCCCATTTTTGAATTTTGAACGGAGGTAAGAAGATGAAAACAGGAAAGAAACGACTCACAGGTACGCTTTTGGCGCTTTGCGCCGCTTTGTTGGTGCTTTGCATCGTGCTTGCCGCAGGATGGAGCAAGACGGCAAAAGCCGACGCAGGATTGCCGGAGGTGCGGAACAACGGCACGGCGGTTCAGTGGAAATACAGAGATGAAACCGATTGGCGCGACCTTGTGGCGCTTACCGAACTTACGGGTGCTGCCGGAGAAAACGGCAGGGACGGAGCCAACGGCGAGAATGGCACCGACGGTAAGAACGGAATAAACGGTGCGAACGGCAAAGATGGTATTAACGGCGTTGACGGCACAGACGGGCAAAACGGTATCGACGGTAAAGACGGCACAGACGGCGTCAACGGCAAGGACGGCATGAACGCCAAAAATATAGAAGTGCAGCGAGCCGAAACCCACATACAGTGGCGTTACGAGGGCGGCGAGTGGCAAAATCTTGTTGCGATCGCCGATATAGAGGGCCCCGCCGGACAGAACGGAACGGACGGTGCAAACGGAAAAACGCCGGAATTTCGCGTAAGCGAAAATATCCTGCAATGGCGTTATGTCGGCGATGAAATATGGCTGAATCTTTACGACCTTACCGCATTAAAAGGTGCGGATGGCAGAGACGGCGCTGACGGCAAGGATGGTATAAACGGAAAAGACGGCGCCGCCGGTAAGGACGGCACCAACGGGCAAAACGGTAGGGACGGCAAAGACGGTAAAACACCTTTTATCGGCGAAAACGGCAACTGGTGGATCGGAGACATCGACACCGGCATCAAGGCGGCGGGTACCGACGGCACAGACGGTGTTGACGGCGACAAGGGCGAAAAGGGCGACCCCGGCGAAAAAGGCGACAAGGGTGACAAGGGTGACAAGGGTGACAAGGGCGACAAGGGTGACAAAGGCGACCCCGGTCAGAACGGCGGAAGCTTCGGGTACTTTGCAGCAAACGGCAGAGTATACAGTTGGGGAACACCGCTTCCGTTCAATGTAAAAAAAGAAAGCGGAGATTTGATCTCCTATGACGCATCAAGCAAAACAATCACCCTTTCAAAAGGTCACACATACAGTATGGTGTTCAGCGGAACGGTTATGATCAGCGCTAACGGTAACTATAAGTTGTGCGGTGCATCACTCATTGACGGATATAACAGTTCTGAAATGATGCTTGAGACGCGAACCTATGTGAGTATGATAAATGACGGCCAAAGTGCAAGACTTGGTATGTCGTATAACACGATATACCGTGCCGAAGAGAATATTGCTTTGACATTTCAATATACAAATATGCTCTTCCAGAATACCAATTTTACCGACAGTCAGTACAACATAACCATTATTGCTCTTGACTGAGCCGACCTATATGGAAACGGAGGTAACAAGAAATGAAAAAACGAATACTCAGTATCCTGCTCGCCCTATGTATGCTGTTCTGCCTTGTGCCGACTACGGCGTTTGCCGCGGACTGCGCGGAGGATCTGGTAGACCCCGTGATCTGGATTCACCTCAGTTCTGATGGCGGCGGCTACTATGACGTTCTAAATGGTACATGGACGGCGGCGGATTTCTTCCAGCCGGGCAAGGCGCCAAAGGGAGCGAAAATCACTGCGGTCACGCCGCCTACTTCTCCCTCCATTCCGGTTAGTGTGAATGTAAACAGCGACGGTACGCTGAACTGCACGAAAACCGAAAACACCACGGAACCAGTACCCAAATCAGAGACCTATACCGTCACCATCACCAGCGATGACTACGCGCCCATTTCCGCTCCGCTGACCGTGCGCCAGTATCTCAATGCAGGCTTTAGGGGACCGGTCTATTTCGATGATGAGTTGCTCTACGGAGATACCTATACTTACACGTGCCGGGTGAATAACCCCGGTGAAAACGGCGTCTGGTCCGCGCTGATACAGGACCCCCAGATGTTTGAAATTTATAAAGAGACCACCGACACCACCAGCGAACCGGGGAAGTCTATCTACACCGTCCACATCCGAGCCATCAAGGCAGGCGCACGCGTAACTTGTATCGACTTTCTGTATGTTTCCGATACGACAATGGCATCGTCTAAAGTTTCCAGGGGGGCTGTCACCGGCGGTGCTGTCCGTACGCGCCCCCTCACCGTGACGGCTGGCAGCGCAACCATCACCGAGGGCAATGCGCTGCCAACAGACCTTGTGACCTGTACCGGCCTGCTGAACAGCGAAGGACGCAAGGACGACCGGGATACCGTACTGGACAATGCTCTGGGCTACCAACTGCTTGACGCAAACAACGAGGAAGTCACGGCGGCAACTGCCCGCAATATGCCCGGAACCTACACTGTTGTTCCCGCTGCCACCCTCAAATCCGGCTGGGGCGAGCGGTATTCGCTTAACAAGGTCAACGGCACGCTGACGGTGGAAAATCAGCCTGACGAGCAGTTTACCCTCGCCCCCGGCGGCAGATACTATTTTGACCTTTCGGCGATGGACATTCCCGGAACGGCAAACGGCAGCCTGCCGGACAGCACCCTGCACTATGTTCCCTTTACTTATGCCGGAACGATAGAAGCCTACAAGCTCACGTCTGCGATGGCGACCACCGAGGAATATGCACAGCAGAACAAATACGCTCACAGCCTGTTTGTGGCGGACTATGCCGTAACGCATAAGGTAAACTGGAATAACTTAGATACTGCGAGTCTGATTTTCGGCAAAAATTATGCCAGCGGCGGCGTGGACTATACCCTGCGCGCACCGTCTTGTGGAAGTTGGTTTACCGGTTCAGACGATTCAGAGCGCGGTACGCCCCAAAGCAATGAGTGGGACGCGGTGCTGGACAAGAACAGCGGCTATGTCAAAAACTGGAACGACATATATTCGTGGGGGCAGGACACATCAAGTTACCAATCGTGGTATCGTGCGTTTCGCGGGTTCACTTCGGCCCGCCTCTGGAACCACTACTATTATGCTTCGGACTCCCGCCCGAACGTCGGTTTCCGCCCTGTCCTTGAAGTCCTGAACCCTGACACACTGGGCTCTGGCGGACTGAAAGCCGTTACCCTCGACCTTGGCGGCGGCAAGCTGGGTAATAGCTCCGAGGATATTCAAATCATCGTGAAAACCGGCAGCGACTTTACCGCGCCTGCGTCCGACGACCTGACCCGCCCGGACGGAGATACAGGCAATTTCTTTATGTGGCGCGGAAGCAACGGTAAATTCTACGTTCCCGGTGACAGCGTTCCTGCTGATGTGACAGCACTGACAGTGCAGTGGACAGTCCCGACCTATGCCGTCACACTGCACCCCAACGGCGGCACCATCAACAGCGGCAATGTCACCGGATACACCTATGGCGTGGGCGCAACACTCCCGACAGCCGACGATATGATCTATACAGGCCACACGTTCAAGGGCTGGTATGACAACGAAAATCTGACCGGCTCTCCTGTTACGGCAATCGGCGGTACAGGAACGGGCAATAAGGAATACTGGGCAAAGTGGGAGATCAATCAATATACCATCACAGTCAAACCCGAAAACGGCAAAGCGGATATTACCATAACGCAGGACTACGGCACGAATATTACCGCCCCTGCCGACCCGACAAGAGATGGCTACACCTTTATGGGCTGGGACAGGGAAATTCCCACGACCATGCCCGCCGAGAATATAACGCTCAAAGCACGGTGGAAAGACATTGAAAAGCCCACGGGCGAAATTGTCATAGGCACCAACAAATGGCAGGAATTCCTGAATAAAATCACCTTCGGCCTGTTCTTTAAGGATACGCAGGAAGTAACAATAAACGCCGCCGACAACAGCGGAACCGTGTTTGTCTCCTATTTGGTGACCGATCAGGATCTTTCCGAGGCGGAGCTTCAATCTCTTGTATTCAGCGGGTACGAGGAGCCGTTTCGCATAGAACCCAACGGGGAATACATTGTTTATGCAATGCTTGTTGACGCGAACCTGAACATAACATACCTTCGTTCCGACCGCATAACGCTTGACAATGTTCAGCCGGTCATCACCGGCATAGAAAACGGCAAGACCTACTGTGAAGCACAGATGGTCACCGTTGACGAAAAGTATGTGGACACTGTTACCGTAAACGGCACGGAGGTCACGCTTGACAAAAACAACAGCTTTGTTCTCTCTCCGGCGGACGGCAAGCAGAGAATCATCGTCACCGACAGGGCGGGCAACACCGCCGAAATGACCGTAACGGTCAACGATGGGCATACCGGCGGCAAGGCGACCTGCACCGAAAGGGCGGTTTGCGAGGTTTGCGGAAAGGCTTACGGAGAGCCTGACCCGAAGAACCACACCAACCTTAAGCACATCGACGCAAAGGCGGCAACAAAGACTGCCGGGGGCAATATCGAGTATTGGTACTGTGAAGACTGCGGCAAGTATTTTGCCGATGCTGCGGCTACCAAAGAAATCAAGCAGGCAGATACCGTAACGGCCAAACTGTCGGGCGCTGCCAAATCGCCTCAAACCGGTGGGGACAGCGGCGTTGCGACCGTATTGCTGCTAAGCGGTGGTGCGTTCATCTGCTTGATATCCCGCCGGAAAAAACGCACCCACACCGTGTAAACTACACAAATCATTGCAGAAAAAGAGCAGACATCATGTCTGCTCTTTTTAACACTCGGTAGGAAAGCCCTTTGCGCTCTTTACAGAGAACGATGGGTATGGTAAAATGCAGGGGAGGTGAGCAAAATGTATGAACCCAGCGAAACACGCTACGAGACAATGCCCTATAACCGGTGTGGCAAAAGCGGTCTGCGGCTGCCGGCGCTGTCTGTGGGACTGTGGCAGAACTTTGGCGTGAACAACGATTACGATACCATGAAAGAGATCATTCTAACGGCCTTTGACCATGGGGTGACCCATTTTGACCTGGCTAATAATTACGGGCCGGAGCCGGGGCGGGCAGAGATCAACTTTGGCCGCATATTCAAGGAAAATCTGCGCCCTTACCGGGATCAGCTGATCATCAGCACCAAGGCCGGGTATGAGATGTGGCCGGGCCCCTACGGTGGTCGGGGCGGCAGCCGCAAGTACCTGACTGCTTCCCTGGATCAGAGTTTGCAGCGGATGGGGCTGGAGTATGTGGATATTTTTTACCACCACTGCATGACCCCGGACACACCGCTGAAGGAGACGGCTCTGTGCCTGGCGGATCTGGTGCGCCGGGGCAAGACCCTGTATGTGGGTATGAGCAATTATGACGGCAAGACCATGCACCGTATGTACCACAAGTGCGACGATGTGCAAGCGCCCTTTGTCATCAACCAAAATCGCTATTCCATCTTTGACCGCACGGTGGAGAAAAACAAGCTGCTGAAAGAAGCCCGGGACAAGGGCAAGGGCGTGATCTGCTTTTCTCCGCTGGCCCAGGGGCAACTGTCGGATAAATACGCCAAAGGCATCCCGGAGGGCGCCCGCCTGTTTGGCAACGATAAACTGCAAGCCCATGTGGGTTATGATCAGCACCGTGCCCAGCAGATTGAAAAACTCTATCAGCTGGCAAAGGACCGGGGCGAGACCCTTTCTCAGCTGGCAATCCAGTGGCTGTGGCAGCAAAAGGGGGTCACCTCCGTGCTGGTGGGCGTGCACTCCAAGGCACAACTGCTGGAGAATTTGGCTGCGCTGGAACAGCCTCCCCTTAGCGAGGCGGACCTGATCCGTATTGACTCTTACAGCAAATAACAGTACTTTATACAGAATAAGTAAAACAAAAGGAACGCGGCTGGCAGTCGGGTTCCTTTTCGTTTGACAGTGCCGGCGGAATATGCTACCCTTTTACCAAGAACGGCGGGCGGCGGCCCGTGATTTGGAGAGAAAAGAATGCCCTATATGCAAATGACAGAGGAGCAGTTCAAGGTTCCTGTGCTGAAAAATGTGATCTATGCCCTGCGCCTGGTGTGGCAGACGGACAAGCGCCTGCTCATCGGCTATCTGTTGCAAGAGGGGCTGTATGCGGTGTTTTCCCGCTATTTGCAGAATATTTTGTTCTTAAAGATCCTGCTGGATGTGATCACCGGTAGCGGCGACTTCCGCACTTATGTGGGGGAGCTGGCGGCGTTTGCCCTTTTGGCGCTGGTGGTGAAGGTGGCCCAGTGGGAGGGTATGCGCATGGAGAAGTGCGCGACCAAGCGGGTGCTGAAGCTGCTGAACGACCGGATCTTTGAAAAGGCGCTGTCTGTGGATGTGGCCTGTTATGAGAACCCGGATTTCTACGACAAATATCAGCGGGCAACCATGGTGACCACCAATAGCTTTTTTGACCTGATCTGCTTTGATTTTTCTGCCTTTGTGGCGGATGTGGTGGCGCTGGTGTGCGTGATGGCCACCGTGGCGGCGGTGCACCCGCTGTATCTGCTGTTTTTGGTGCCGGTGTTCTTTGTGTTCGCCGTAGAGGTGTATAAGAGCAAGTGCGTCTATCGGCGGGATATGTCCATGACCGCCAACAAACGAATGCAAGCCTATGTGCAGCGCACGGTGTACCTGCGAGAGTACGCCAAGGATATGCGTACCTCCAATATCTTTGCCGTGATGGTTCGGCGTATGGAGGCGGCCACCAAGGCCAATGTGCGCATTTTGAGGGACTACGGCGTGCGGCTGTTTTTGTATAGCGTAGTCAGCAGCCTGCTTGGTGAGCTGCTGCCGGTGCTGGGCACCTATGCCTTTGCCTGCCACAGCTTTGTGCAGGGCAGCGGGCTGACCGTGTCCGGCTTTAGCGTGGTGGCCTCCGGCATTAACGCGGTGCGGGAGTCTACCATGGACACCACCGAGTGCTTTGACGAAATGACCTTGATGGCGTTGTATTTTCAGAATTTGCGGGAGTTTTTGGACTATCAGCCCCAGGTGGTATCCGGTCCTCTGCCGGTGCCGCCGCTGGAGACGCTGGAATTTTGCCATGTGGACTTTACCTACCCGGGCACCGATCGACGGGTGCTCCACGATGTGAACTTTACCCTGCGGCAGGGCGAGACCCTGGCGGTGGTGGGCATTAACGGCGCCGGTAAATCCACGCTGGTCAAGCTGCTGCTGCGGTTTTACGATCCTACCGGCGGCCAAATTCTCTATAACGGCAAGCCGCTGCCGGAATATGACCTGGAGCAGCTGCGGGCTGCCTTTGGCACCGTGTTCCAGGATTATAAAAACTTTGCCCTGTCCGTCAACGAGAATGTGATCGGCCACGCTTGTACCCCGGCGGAAAAAGCTCTGGCAGAGCAGGCACTGCGCCACAGTGGTGTGTGGGACAAAATTGCCTCACTGCCCCGGGGGGCGGACACGGTGCTGACCCGAGAGTTTGACGAGGCGGGCACCGGTCTGTCCGGCGGCGAAAATCAAAAGGTGTCCACCGCCCGGCTGTTTGCCCGGGACTTCCAGATCGCCGTGCTGGACGAGCCAAGCTCCGCCCTGGATCCGGTGGCAGAGTATAAAATGTATGAGAATTTGCTGCAAGTGACAGAGAACAAGACGGTGATCTTTATCTCGCACCGGCTGTCCAGCGCGGTGCTCAGCGACCGCATTTTGGTGCTGGCCGACGGGCAGGTGCAGGAGAGCGGCTCCCATCGGCAGCTGATGGAGCAAAACGGCCTGTATGCGGATATGTTCCGCCTGCAAGCCTCCGGTTACAAGCAGGAAGGGGGTGCCACCGGTGCGCAAGCCTAAGCATGCGGGAGAGCACTCCATGTTCTCCAATTTGTTCTACTTTTTGCGGCTGCTGTTTGCAGCCTCCCCGGCGCTGGTGATCGGCGAGCTGGCATGGGGCGTGCTGACGGTGCTGCCCGGCCAGCTGGTCAGCGTGCTGGGGGTTAAGTATGTGATCGACATTGTCACCTCCGGTGGGGACTTGAAGCGGCTGTACGCCGTGGTGGCCGTTGTGGTGTCGCTGCTGGCGCTGTGCCGGCTGGCGTCCTATTTGTATCGGGAGTTCTTTTGGAATGTGCAAAGGGAGAAAGCCTATTACCGGCTGAACCGGCGGCTGTATGCCAAGGCGGCGGAGCTGGACCTGGCGTCTTATGATGACCCGGAATTTTACAACCGCTTTATTCTCACCATTGAGTCCTCCGGCGACAACATCCAAAACCTGCTGGGCCTGGTGCGCCGGTACTTTGGCAACTTGATCTCGCTGATTGCCATTTCCTCTGTGCTGCTGACCATTGACCCGCTGTGTTTGGTGATTATTTTGGCGTCTATTTTGCTGTTTTTGCCCCTAAGCAAGGCCATTAGCAACTTGCAGGTGCAACGCCAGGTGGAGAACACCCGCTATCATCGGCGATCAGACTACTTCCAGCGGCTGTTTTATTTGCAGGATTACGCCAAAGAGGTGCGTATGAACGGCATTGCGCCTCTGCTGATGGAGCGCTACGACCAAGCGGCGGACGATGTGATCGCCTGCCAAAAGAAATATTACGGCAAGATCACTCGCCGCTATCTGCTCCAGGAGACTGGAGTGCAGGTGCTGGGCTTTATGTTTGTACTGCCCATGTATCTGGGCTACCTGGTGCTGGTGCGCCACCAGATCAGCCCCGGGGATTTTGTGGCCAGCTTTAACGGCGCCTATGCCATCGCCATGAGCCTGAATTTCCTCACCGTGTGGGGCGTTGCCCAGTTTGACGAGCGGGCCAAGCTGATCGAGAAGTACCGGGCCTTTCTCCACGCCGAACCCACCATTCGGGACGGAGCGCAGGCGGCGCCCAAGCGTCGGTCCGGCGAGATCAAGCTGGAACACCTGACCTTTACTTATCCCGGTGGGGCGGCGCCTGTTTTGCAGGATATTAACCTGACGATTCACCCGGGGGAGAAGATCGCCCTGGTAGGCTACAACGGCGCCGGTAAGACCACCTTGACCAATTTGCTGCTGCGGCTGTATGAGCCCTCCGGTGGGCGGATCCTGATTGGTGGGCAAGACATTCGGGACTGCACCCTGCAAAGCCATCGGGATCGGTTTGCGGCGGTGTTCCAGGACTTCCAGCTGTTTGCCTGTCGGGTAGGGGAGAATGTGGCGCTCAGTCCGCAGTTTGACCCGAAGCGGGTGCGCCGTGCGCTGGACCACAGCGGCTTTCAGCGACCTTTACCCCGGGGCGTGGACACCCAGCTGCTGCGGGAGTTTGACGATGACGGACTGATGCTTTCCGGCGGCGAGAGCCAAAAGGTGGCGGTGGCGCGGGCCTTCTACAAGGACTGCCCCTTTGTGATTCTGGATGAGCCCTCTGCCAACTTGGACCCGGTGGCGGAATACCAGCTGAACCGAGCTATGCTGGAGGCTGCCCGGGACAAGACGGTGATCTTTATTTCTCACCGGTTGTCCACCACGGTGCAGGCGGATAAAATTTATGTGATGGAGCAGGGACGGATCGTAGAGAGCGGCTCGCACAGTGAACTGATGGCGGCAGACGGCATCTATGCTTATATGTTCCGCCTGCAAGCGGAGAAGTATAAGAACGCCAAAAGTGAATAACGATAAAAAAGCGAACGATTTTTATATCGTTCGCTTTTGTGTTGCTAAAAGATGTTGCCCACCGTTACCTTGCTGTTGTCGTAGATCTCTGCCAGTTCCGTTTGGCACTGGCGAATGGTGGGGCGCAGATCGTCGCTTTCGTCCCGAGCCAAGGGTTGCAGGGTGCCCAGGGTTACCCCCGCCTCTTGTAAAGCGCGGTGCTCCATGAGCACGCAAAGGGTGGGGTAGCGGGCGGTCCAAATGTTTTGCAGTTGGCGGGCCTTGCGTTCTGCCTCCGGGTAATTCTCTTCTGCGGCGGCTGCGTCCATGCTTTGCAGTAGGGTCTCCATATTCTCAAAGGTGGTCTTGACCGTGTGCTGTTCAAAGATACACAGCCCTGCCACCAGCAGCAAAAACAAAATGGCAAACCAAGTACGCTTCACTTTTTTCTCTCCTTTTTTACGGCAAAGACGGTGCCGCTGTCATCTATGGTCACCACCAGCTGTTCACCGGGGCGCAGGCTCTCCTTTTGCAGCGCCTTGGCAATGGCTGCTGTGTCCTGCACTTGGTCGCCGAAATATTCCGGCACAATGTGGCCGTCGGTGACTACGGGTATGGGAAAGCCGTTGTCCGGCGTCGGTACCCCCAACTGTTTGGGGGTCACCGGGCTTTCCTCCGTACGCAGCCGCACGGACAGGCTGCCGTTGGTCTCTACCACCGCTTCCTCCACGGTGGACAGATCAAATACATCCTTTTGGCGCAGGGCGTCTATCAAATCGTCTACGGTAAAGCGCAGGCGACGCATTTGCTTTTGATCCGGTTTGCCGTGGCGTATGAGAAAGATGGGTCGCCCTTGCAGCAGGTTTCGCAGCCGCAGGCTTTTCATGGACGCCACGGAGGCGAGAATTTCCAGACTTACCAGTAGCAGCATGGGCAAAAAGGCGTTGGCCAGGGGCATGGTGTTGTCTTGTAGGGGAATGGAGGCAATCTGGCTTACCAATATGGTAATGACCAGCTCGTGGGGGTTCAGCTCGCCGATCTGGCGCTTGCCCATGATCCGCATAGCCAGAATGACGGTAAAGTAGATCAGCAGTGCACGAATAAGAGTTACTGTCATTTCAATCACCGGTTGTATTTTGTGAATAAATCCCCCGGTTATGCCAAAATTAGTACGGGTGATAGAAATTGGAAAACCTTAGGCGCCAATATAACGATAATGTACAGAAATTTAAGGCGGACTTTGCGGACTGCTCGGATTTTTTGCTCAAGGAGGCGGAAACCGGCGGTCGCAAGTGCTTTTTTGCTGTGATGGACGGATTGGTGGATTCTTTGCAGCTGGGGCAGATGATTATGGGACCGGTGCTGGGAGCGCAGGTGGAGGCCCGCACGCCTGGCGAGCAGTTTCGCCAGCTGATGCGCACCTGCGTGCAGTCGGTAGAGCTGAAAGAGGCAGAGACCTTCGAGGATGCTTACTATTATTTGATGAGCGGCTTTTGCGTGTTTGTGTTGGACGGCTGTCCTCGGGCTATGGTCATGGGCATTCAGGGTTGGACCAAGCGCAGTACCGATGAGCCGGAGAGCGAAAGCAATGTGCGCGGAGCCAAAGAGTGCTTTGTGGAGTCTGTGAACGACAACAAGGCGCTGCTGCGTAAGCGTATGAAAACCCATCACTTAAAGCTGCGTCAAATCCAGCTGGGTACTGCCGCCCCAACCCCGGTGGTACTGGCCTTTTTGGATGACCGTGCCGCGGCGGAATTGGTGAATGCGGTGGAGCAGCGGCTAAAGGACGCGCATTTGAACACGGTGGCGGATTACGGTGAACTGGTGCCTTTTTTAGACACTAATATGCGTTCCTTTTTCTCTGCCGTAGGCACCACGGAGCGCCCGGATGTGTTGGCGTCCAAGCTTTATGAGGGCCGGGTGGCGGTACTGGTGGAGGGCACGCCCTTTGTGCTTTATGTGCCGTATCTTTTCAGCGATAATTTTCAGTCTTTGGATGATTACGATTATCCGCCGTTTTTCGGTGGATTTGTGCGGCTGCTGAAGTATTTTAGCTTTGGCATTTCCGTATTTTTGCCCGGGGTGTATGTGGCGCTGGGCACTTTTCATCAAGAACTGATTCCCACCAACTTGCTGTTTACCATTGCGTCGGCAGAGTTTCGCACCCCGCTGTCCCTGATGAATGAGGCCATTATGACCCTGATCTTTTATGAAATCATGCGGGAGGCGGGGCTGCGGTTGCCCAAGGTCGTCGGCCACGCGGTGTCTATCATCGGCGCCATCGTCATCGGTGAGGCCACCGTGTCTGCCGGGCTGATCGGTGCGCCTATGTTGGTGATTATCGCCATTACCGCCATTGCCTCTTATGTGGCATTTCCCCTGTATGACAGCGTGTCGGTGCTGCGGCTCTTGTTTATCCTGGCCGGGGGACTCACCGGACTTTACGGCCTGATGCTGGGCATGGCGGCGCTGTTTGTGAATATTTGCAGTCTCAGCCCCAGATCGGAAGAGCACACGTCTGAACTCC
>ERZ506918.392-NODE-392-length-18953-cov-4.123664_pt1 | contig 18953 bp, 13 predicted proteins | sample MGYA00513975_ERZ506918 | MGnify/ENA metagenome assembly ERZ506918 | reverse complement strand
AGCAAAACCACGCCAGGTCTCTAGCAGGCAAATCTGGAGCCTGTTTGAGCGCAGTGCAACCCTTGAACATCGAATCGTAGCACCGTATTTTCAGTTCTGTAGCAGGCAAATCTGGTGCCTGTTCGAGTGATGTGCATCCCTCGAACATCGAATTGTAGCAGTCATCTTTCAGGGCTGTAGCAAGAAGAAGCTCTTTGGCTGATTTCAATGCTTCGCAACCCTTGAATAAAGAACAGAAACGGCAGTTTGCTGTAGCTACAGTCTTATACGCCGTGTAGTCGATCAGCGTGCGGATATCGCCTGAACATTCCACTTTTACGTCTGGATCGCCGAAGGTAATCCTAGAATAGTCATCATCGCGCGTAGCTGTGCCATTAGGACATTTACCACGCAGGCGAAGGCTGCTGTCAGCGCCGCCAAATTCAACAGGATTATCCGCTACTACTTTTTTCCATGTTCCGTTGTTTACGGAGTATTCTAGGTCTGGGAGGGTATAGTTTCCCGCACACTTCATCACGAAGGTCTGATTGCTGGCAGCGGTCATGGTTACATAAGGAGTAAGATCCTCCTCCTTTGCCTCTCCTCCTTGAAGCGTGTTCTCCGTGTTCCAGGGTGCCACGGTAACGCCTCCCACGGTCACCTTGTCCTTACCCACAATGAGGTTGTAGGTATAGCTCTTGCCAGCTTCCAGTTCTCCTGTTTCCACTTTGAGATCCTCAATTCCCGGTTCATCGGGATTTGTATTGGGAGGGGTGATGTACACCGTTCTTTTTCCAGGAATCACCAGTGCCGTATAGGTGGTTCCGACGCCACCGTCGCCATTCTGTTGGTATGGTCTGATTGACTCCCAAGAGCCTTCCTCGTTGGTGTTTTCTGGGCAGCCTATCCCGAGTTCCGTGACCTTTACTCCTTTACTAAACTCATCGTTGAACTTCTGGATTTTGAGAATCAGGCGGGCAGTCTTGCGCTCAAGCTTCAGTGTCAGATGCTTGTCTGATGGAACCTTTGGAACGTTGTAGGTGATGTTCATGTAGTCTGACTTGGCAAGATTCTCCAGGGTGCGCTGGTCTTTCTTGATGTAGCCGACGCTGAAGTCATTCTTGTCATCGCATGGATAGTAGGCTTCAAACGTCAGGTTTTTCTCGTCCCATACCAGATACTTGCCATTTTCCGGCACCCATAGTTTTTCACCGTCGAAAGTATAGTTCACGGTAATGTTCCTATTGCGCACACTTATCATGTCGCCCTGGTTGAAGCCCGTCTGCTTCTCGTCAGTTGCTATCGGATTGCTACGTGTCAGGGTGCTGCCTGCTGATGCCTGTATGCGTACAGCGTTGGAGTCTTCCATCCATCTACCATTGCTGGCTGTATCCGTTGTACAGCCAGTCAGGAAGAGCGCTGCAGTGCAAGCCCATGTTAATATCTTTTTATACTTCATAGTTGCATTCACTTTAAGTTGTTTCTGTTGTTATTTTGTTCCAAGAGTGCTGCCAGAATCTGTTCCCTCCGTCCAGGAGCCGGCAGAAATGTTGCCCTTCTGGGCAGTCACCACATCCTTTCCCATCGTCAGGTCCAGGGTGTATCTGTGTCCTGTCTCCAGGGTGATGGCATCAGGCGAGGTCCATACGTAGGTCTTGCTGCTTGTCTTCAGCGTTACCTTGAACTTGTTGGCTTCGATTTTCTGCGGAATGAGGATACATGAGTATGCTGCTTTCGATTTCTCCTCGTCGGTCGTAGCCTTGGTAAATGTTCCCGGGGTGGTGATGATGTCGGTTTCAGGATTTTCTCCCGTTGTGCTGGCATAGGCTACGCCATAGCCATTGCGGTTGGTTACATCTACGGTAGCCTTGAGCTTGCTTCCACCTACAATTACCTCGTTGATGGGATTATCCTTTTTACTATATTCCGTTCCCAGCGTCACGTTGATGTCGATCATGCTGAAGGCATGGTTGAACTGGATGTTGAGTTTGCCGTCTTTTAATTCGTTTTTTGGAACCAGGTCACTCTTGTAATAGTAGAGCAGGTCGTTTTCTGGTTTCGGTGTCTCCTGGTTGGCAGTGATGCTGTATTCCAGGATTTGGATTTTTTTCTTATAGTGATAGATGCCATTGAATGTCATGTCATCGATTGCTGGAGCCAGCGCCGCCACATCTACTTTTGTCTCTGCATCCTGCCAGAGCAGGATGTCGTTGCAGATCCATTCTGAACCTTGCTTTTGGAAATGTATGTCGGCTTCATGATCGGAAGTACAACGGAGAAAAAGGTTCGAAGTGGTGTACATCCGTCGATCATTGCTGCTTCTTCAATTTCCAGTGGAATGGATTTTACAAATCCGCAGAACATGAATACTGCAAGACCTGCACCAAATCCGAGGTAAATGATGATGATTCCCCAAGGTGTACGAAGCCCTGTACGGTCAGCTACCAGCGATAAGGTGAACATAACCATCTGGAACGGAACAACCATGGAAAATACGCAGAATAAATATAACAGTTTTGTAAACTTACTGTTTACTCTTGTAATATACCATGCACACATAGAAGTACATACAAGGATCACAAGTACGGAACCAACTGTGATAAATACAGTCCAGCCGACTGCACTCAGCAGTTCATATTTGTCAATTGCGGACAGGAAGTTATCGATTCCTACCCATGTCTGCTTTGTCGGGAGTTTGAATGGTTCTTTGTTGATAAATACTTTATTTTTAAATGAGTTGATCAGCACGATCAGGATCGGCATGATATATACAATACCGATGATCGCAAATGCACCTGTTCCAAACCAGCTTAATTTACTTGTTTTTTTCTTCATTACTGCTGTACCTCCTTAGAACGTGTTGCACGTAACTGGATCATACCGATCACAACTACGATTGCAAAGAAGATGACTGCCTTCGCCTGTCCGACTCCTTCCCATCCGGTACGTCCGTAGAACGTATTGAAGATGTTTAACGCCATCATCTCAGACATCTTAGACGGTTCACCGGCTGTCAGGGACAGGTTCTGATCGAATAACTTGAATCCGTTTGTAATTGACAGGAACATACAGATCGTGATCGATGGCATCATCATCGGGATTGTTACCTTGAATAATGTCTGGATCTTATTTGCTCCGTCAATCTCTGCTGCTTCAATGACATCACCAGGAATGGACTGAAGACCTGCAATATAGATGATCATCATATAACCGATCTGCTGCCAGCTGACCAGAATGATCAGTCCCCAGAAGCCATACCACTCATTCAAAGCAAGTGCGGTACCATATCTGGAAAGAACTCCGTTAAAGATCAGCTGCCAGATATATCCAAGTACGATACCACCGATCAGGTTCGGCATGAAGAAGATCGTACGGAAGACATTTGTTCCGTGCATTTCTTTTGTCAGTGCCATTGCAAGTGCAAATGCTATGATGTTAATGATCAGAAGAGATGCAATCGCGAACAGTACGGTATACCAGAATGAATGACGGAATGCCGTATCTTTCAGTGCTTCTATGTAATTTGAAAATCCTACGAATTTCGCGTCTGTTACGGTTGTAAATTTACAAAATGAAAGCCAGATTCCCATAATAAAAGGAACGATAAAGCCAAGAATAAATGCAAAAAACGTTGGAAGCACGAAAATCGGCATATAACGTTTGATGGATTTTTCCATAATAAATTCCTCCTTCCATGCAGAGAATCTCCGCTTCATTTCCCTGCACTTTTTCATAAAAGCGGCGGGTGTTTCTTGCAACCGCCCGCCACTACTCACTTCATATAACTATTTTGATTGTTACATTTTTATTTTTATTTTGCTGCTGCAGCTTCTTTTGCCCATCCGTCAACGAATGCTGTTGTAACTTTTGCCCAGTTTGCATCTGTCGGATCTGCTGCGTAACTTGTCAGTGCAGAACCCACTCCGTTCTTCCACTCTTCTGATGGCATTGTTGAGAAGTTCCAAGATACAGGAGTCTTTCCGTCTTCTGTATATTTGTTTGCTTCGTTAACAAGTACGTTGTCTGATTTCAGGTTCTTCTTAAATGGAATTGTGAATCCCATGTCTTTGCACATTGCCTTTACACCATCATCAGATGTTACACACCAGTTCATGAAATCAAGTGTTGCCTGAATGTCGTCTTCAGATGCTTTGGAGTTTACACACCAGTAGTTCTCTGTACCTGTACAGATTCCCTGATCTTCTTCGCCTTCTACACCGATGTAGATTGGAAGGATTCCAAGATTGTCATCTCCGACGTCTTTGATGTTGTTATATTCCCATGTACCATTCTGGTAGAATACTGCATCACCTGTTACGAAATCTGCTGTTGCATCGTCAGCTGTCTTTGTAGAAAGTTCTGTTGGTTTGCAAGTAGCGTTGTTGATGTAGAGATCCCAGATCTGACGATAGTTATCAAGGTATGTTCCTTTGATAGCATCTGTGTTATCGATTCCTTCATCTTTGTATTCATAGTAGATTGGAAGGTTTGCCAGATGAGTTTTGAATCTCCAGTCAGATGATCCGTCCATACCAGCGGATGTAAATGCTGAGAATCCAAGTTTGTCCTTATTTGCTGTGATATCTTCTACAACTTTCTTGAAGCTGTCAAAGTTAGTGATATCATCAGCTGAGTATCCTGCTTTCTTTAACAGTTCTTTGTTGTAAATGATTCCGTAGCTTTCTATTACGTATGCGATTCCTGACATCTTGTCGCCGTCCATCAGTGCGAAATCATCACTTGTCAGCTGTTTTGCAACATCAGAATCTTTCAGATCGTAGCAGTAATCTTTCCAGCTTGCAAGTCCAACCGGTCCGTTTACCTGGAACAGTGTCGGAGCATTGCTCTTAGCCATCTCAGATTTTAATGTCTTTTCGTATTCTCCGGATGCTGCTGTAAGTACTGTTACATCCACTCCTGTTTCTTTTGTATACTCTTTTGCCAGATCCTGCCACTGCTCATCCTGTTCTGGTTTGAAGTTTAAGTAGTATACTTTTCCTTTTGCGTCTTTCTTGTCTGACTTGCTGTCAGAAGAGCTTCCACATCCTGCAACCATTCCTGTTGCCATGGCTGCTACCAGCATTGCTGATACAACTTTACGCATTTTCATAATTCATTTCCCTCGCCTTTCTTTTTTGAAACCTTCGTTTCTCTTGTTGTCATTATATTAACAGAAATGCGCTCAAACCCTGTATCAATAAAACAACCTGATATACAAAAAAACATATCTATTGTTCTTCTTCAAACTGCCGGATGCTTTCGTCTTCTGCCTGCGTGAATTCCTGCTCCGTTATCTTTCCCTGTGCCAGTTCCGCCAGACATTCTCCCAGTACATCCTCCTGTAGCAGTGAATTCCACTTCACCTGATAATTCGGTACAATCTGTGGATTTCCCGTATAAGCCTTCAGATAATCATCCAACAGCGTTCCTTCCTGTCTTGTCCTGCTGTTCAGCAATTCTTCTTTCTGTTCTTTATTCAATTTCGTTCTGAATTTGAGGAACTCAACTGCTCCTTTTTTCACCTTTTCACTATAAGTTGATACAACTGCCCAGCCGAATGTCTCTGGTGAGCCTATCAGTTTATTTTCAGGAAATGTAGAAAAACATACTTTTTTCTGCATTTCCTCCGGAATCTGATCAATCATCCAGTAACCATTAGGTATCATCGCTGCATTTCCTGCCACGAAATTATCATGAGCTACGTCAAAATCATTATGCAATGCATCCTGGGTCGTATATTGGAATAATTTTTTTAATGTACCGGCTATCTCCAGCCCCGGTTCATTCTGATAGGTATCCGGATATAATTGCTTCATGAATGCCGCACCTTCTTCACTTCCTGCTACTTCTGCTGTTGCAAGCAGCATTGCGGCCCATGCCGTCCCTTCCGTATGCAGGGCAAGCGGCGTGATCCCTGCTGCTTTCAGTTTCTCACAACATTCCCAGAACTCCTCCCATGTCTCAGGAAATCTGCTGATTCCTGCCTGTTCAAATAACTCCCGGTTCCAGAAAACCCCTGAACAGGCGAATGCCGCCGTACTGACCGGACCCAGATAAATCTTTCCATCCTCTTCCCGGACCGATTCCATTACTGACGGTTCGATCATATCCTTCCATTCCTGATCTTCGTTAATGTAAGGTGTCAGGTCCTCAATCCTGCCTTTCTTGATCATCATCTGATAGAAAGACGGAAGCATACGCAAATCAGTGATAATAGCCGGTAATTCATCTGTCACATTCATACGTTTCAGATTCTTCCGGTATTCTTCCTCCGTCTCCATCACCCAGTCCACATCTATATGATACTTTCCTTTATATGCCCTGTTGAACCGCTCCACCACTTCCTCTTCATTCTTATTACCGGTACTGGAATCTACGGTAAGGATCATTGGGATCTCTACTACTTTATTCTTTTTTCTGGTCTGTGTATCCTCTTTTCCCACACAGCCGGTCAGTGCTGCCAGCATGACGATCACCATCACTGCTGCCATAATCCGTCTACTGTTCACTGTTTTCTTTCCCATCATCCGGGATCTGGATAACACAGACGGTTCCATTTGTATCCGATTCATAGAAAAATCTCACATCCTCCCCATACTTTAACCGCAGTCGCGTAATAATATTTATCACACCATAACCATGTTTTTTGTCTTCAAAACTGTCTTTCATTTTTGACACCGGTATCTCTGACAGTCCGTTTAACTTCTCCGCCATCTGCTCTTCCATCGGAGTCCCGTTATTATAGACACTGAATGTAAGCTGTCCTGCCTGTTCAGTGACACTGATCCTTATCAGACCACCTTCGAAGATATCACAAAATCCATATTTGACTGCATTTTCCACAATTGGCTGTAAAATCAGCTTTAATATCCACCTTGTTTTCAGTTCTTCTGCACATTCGATCTCATAACGGAACAGATTCTCATTGCGGATCTGCTGGATCTCCATATAACTTTTTACATTTTCCAGCTCGTCTTCTACTGTCACAATCTCACGTCCTTTGCTCAGTGACAGACGCAGATACTTTGCCAGTGCCTGTATCATCTTCATCGTCTTCTCTTCCCCGTTGATCCGCGCCAGCATATAGATGGTATCCAGAGTATTATAGAGAAAATGCGGATTGATCTGGCTGATCAGCGTATTCATCTCACTAATTCTTAGTTCTTTCTGCTGATTCTTGACCTCGTTCTGGAACTCTTCGATATTCTTTAACATCTCGTTATAGGCATGCCCGATCTTATCCAGTTCTGTGTCCGTATGGATCTGAATGGTATGTGTAAAATCATTTCCATCAAAACTTGTCATGGCATCACTGATCTGTCTGATCGGCCGGGTAAATGTCTGTGATGCATAAAGACTTAATACAAACGCCAGCACCGCAATCACCGCATAGATAGTGAGTAATACGATCAATATCTGCGTCATTCCATGATTCAATACCATATCCGGCACCAGTGTAAAGATCACCATCCCTGTCTCTTCCTGCCGGTATGCCTGTAAAATCCCGCCTTCTATCTTTTTTCCCCGCACGATCACACCGGATTTTTTCGTTCTGGTCAGTTCCGTAATTTTCTTCATTGTCCTTTTTTCGATACTGAGATCTTCCGGTTCCTGCCGGATGCAAGTCTTTCCTTCCGGACTTATGATTCCCACTGCAACATCTTTTGCTATCTTCCTGTCTTTATCCATAACACTTTCCAGAAACTGTTGATTCATCTTCAGATACACGATTCCAGGTTCGTGTGCGTAATCCATACTATTCACATATCTTCCGATAAACAATGCTTCATCCCCCGTACCAAACAGGTAATCCCGGGTCCAGATCCACTGCGTCTTCGCATACTCATCCCCCATTTTCTCACGCAGACCGCTGCTTTGAAAATCCGAATAACCAATCTGGGAATAGGATTTTTCGTAAACATTTCTTTTATTATCAATGTAGCAGTAATCAGCGACATGATTCAGATCTATATATGCAAAATATTTGCTCAGTGCATTCTTCTCTACTTCCTGCAGTTCTTTATTCTTCAGACTCTTCTGCACATCATTTTCCAGGATGATCTCTGCTGTCACGGCATCCGTCTTCCGGTACAGATTATCCAGGGCTATCCCCATCTTCTCATTCATGAATTCATACTTATCCACAATCACATCTGTCATATTCCGTCTGACATAAGTCCATACACAGATGCTGGAAAGAACCAGTGCCAGTATCAGAAGCGTACACATATACTTCAGATACTTTTTCTGGATTCCTGACATTTTACTTTTTTTCATACTTCATATTCCCTTTTGTAATCTCTCGGAAGCTGTCCTGTATATTCTTTAAACAAATGTGAAAAATAGGATGGATTACTGATTCCGACCTGCTCGCAGATATTACCGATGCTGGTTCTTCCGTCTTCCAGCAGTCTCTTTGCCAGCTCCATTCTACGCTGCAACAGATATTGTTTGAATGTCATATGAAAGGTATTCTTGAATACCCGTCCAAAATATACCGGATTCAGATATACATGTGTCGCCACTGATACAATCGAAAGATCTTCATTATCCAGATGTTCATCTATATATGCCACAGCCGCTGCAATGTATTCTTTTGATCCTTTATTCTCTTTCTTCTCTGCATTTTCCAGTCTTTTTTCAATAGCAGTTCCCAGAATCTTATAACAGACATCCACCGCTTTTGCCGCCTTTAAGTTTCTCATATTCGAATAATAATTTTCAAATTGCTGATTCAGTGATTCGTCCATCCCGTAACTGTCTTTTAACATGAATTCTGTCTTTACCATGATCTTGTGCATATACTGGCATTGCAGTTCTTCTCTGTGTGGCAGTTGGTAAATAAAATGTACAAATGCCTGCTTTAACTGTACGGCGTCGTTCTTCCGCACGCTGTTGACCACCATCATCTCTGCCTCCGCCGGATATGGGCTTTCCTCTTTTTCTTCAACAGTCTCCGGGATTGTAAATACTCCCGCTCCGGATGCATTTGTAACAGCGAATAATCTCTGCGCTTCTTCGAAACTTCTTCTGATTCCGCGGATCCCTTTATATGGTTTGGATATTGCTGCAATAACCGGGCTGTTCTCTTCTTTTTTTACCTCTTCCAGCAGTTCTTTCAATTCATGTACCGCTGTGTTCTCCTGCGTCTTTATAATAAATGTACGATGTCCTTCTTCACTTTCGAATTTCCAGTATGTGAATCTCTCTGCGATCTTTTCTTCAATCATTCTGACCATGGAAAATCTCGAGGCTTCATATTCCAGTTCATTGGTAATCTTATAGGCCAGATCAAGATCTGCATATACTGTAATAAACCGGTCTCCTTCCTTCATGACATCCTGCAGCGTATGGAAGACTTCATCTACTTTTTCTTCCGGCAGCCGGTTCTGGACATATTTTTGCACGACAACCTGCAAAAATCCATCTCCGTCCTTTTTCAGAAGTCTCTCCCAGCGATCATACTTCTCCTCATTTCGGATCTGATCTTCACAGATTTTACCGACATCTGTCATCGTCGCCTGTAATTTTTCATCTTCAATCGGCTTCAGAAGATATGCGAATGCTCCCAGGTCACATGCCTTCTGCGCATATTCAAAATCCCTGTATGCACTTAATACCACGAACTGACATTCCGGGTTCTCTTTCTTGATTTCTTCCATTACCATAAGTCCGGAAATCTGTTTCATCCTGATGTCTGTCAGCACTACGTGTGGTTTTTTTTCGCGTATTACCTTTAACGCCTGCTCTCCGCTCTGTGCAAAGCCAACCACTTCATATCCCATACCGTTCCAGTCATACGTCTTCACCAAACCCTCCAGCAGGATCGGCTCATCATCTACGATCACCAGTTTTAACAACCCCATAGTACACCTCATACCTTTTATTAATACCATCTTAACATATTACAGTCTCATTCTATAATTTTTTATACTTTTTCTTTACCAAAAATCATATCTGTTATACAAAAAATCATACTTTTTATAACAAAAATTATACTTTTATGAAAAATCAGAAGTTTTGGCATATACAAAACAAAAAGAAAAACACAATATCCAAAACGTTTCCATTCCCTTCTCAGTGAATCCTTCGTTTGAATATTGTGTTTTCTTTTTGTTTCCTGTTATGTTTATCTTGCGCAGACTTCTGTCGTTTTTCTGATCTTCTTGATCAGTTCATCTGTAAATGCGCCTTTTTTCATTCTCCACATCCAGTTACCGCCGAGTGTAGACGGCATATTAATTCTTGCCTTATTACCAAGTCCCAGATAATCCTGTACCGGAATGATGCACGTATCTGCCACACTTCTCATCGCCAGACTTATGAAATCCCAGTGCACTTCTTCATCCGGAGTGTATGGATTATTCAGATATTCCTTTGTCATCTCTTTATCTTCTTCGGAAAGTGTCTGATACCATCCCTGAAGGGTATCGTTATCGTGGGTTCCCGTATAAACTACACAGTTTTTATCATAATTATGTGGAAGATAATCACTGTCCTCTCCTGCCACAAATGCGAATTCCAGTACTTTCATTCCCGGATAACCACTGTCTTTTAACAATTGTCTCACCGTATCCGTCAGGAATCCCAGATCTTCCGCAATGATCGGAAGGTCACCTAATGTTTCCTTCATCTTAAGGAACAGATCCATGCCCGGTCCCGGCATCCATTCACCATTCTCTGCCGTCTCATCTCCATACGGGATTGCATAATATTCATCAAACCCACGGAAATGATCGATACGGATGATGTCATATAATTTAAAGCAGCAGGCCACCCGCTTCATCCACCAGTCATAGCCTGTCTTCTTATGGTAATCCCATGCATACAATGGATTCCCCCACAGCTGCCCGGTTGCCGAAAATGCATCCGGCGGACATCCCGCTACCGCAACCGGCAGATTCTCTTCATCTAACTGGAACAGCTTCGGATTCGCCCAGGTATCTGCACTGTCAAATGCTACATAGATCGGGATATCCCCGATAATCTCAATGCCTTGTTCATTGGCATATGTTTTCAGTCCGGCCCACTGTCCGGCGAACAGATACTGCAGAAATTCATAAAAATCAATCTCTGCACTTAATTGTTCCTGATATGCCGCAATTGCTTCCGGCTTACGCAGCCTGATGTCTTCCTCCCACTGATCCCAGCTTTTTCCGTCAAATGAATCTTTCACTGCCATATACAATGCATAATCCGCAAGCCATGCTTTTTCTTCTTCCAGATAAGTACGGTACGCCTTACTTTCCATCAATCCATTCTTTTTGGCTCTTGCATATGCAAGCTTTAATACTTTAAATCTTGCATTATATATTTTTTCATAATCGATTTCTTCTTCATTCTCTCCAAAATCTGCCTGGTCACATTCTTCTTTTGTCAGAAGTTCATCCTCAATCAGCGTCTCCAGATCGATAAAATACGGGTTTCCCGCAAATGTTGAAAAAGACTGATACGGTGAATCACCGTATCCTGTCTGTCCAAGCGGCAGGATCTGCCACAATTTCTGTCCTGCTTCTTTTAATATATCTACAAATTCATACGCTTCTTTTGAAAAACATCCGATTCCATATGCCCCCGGAAGTGCAGAGACCGGCATTAACATTCCACTCTTTCTCATTAACTTTCGTTCCTTCCTCGTTATGATACTTATAATTAAGTATAGCAGTGTTCTTTGGATGCTTCAAATAAAAAGTATACTCTGTATATAAGAAATCATAGATTATTCCACAGATGTCACCGTATAATCCTTGTCTTCTACTGTCTTCTTCAGCACATCATCTGCGATCTCTGCATTTAATGTCAGCTCTGCTGTTCCTGCCTCATGGCTTACAACTGCTTCATCTACCTGTGGAAGTGCTTCCAGTGCTTTCTTTACGGCTGCCTCACAGTGTCCACACATCATTCCCTCAATATGCATTATTTTTTTCATTGTCTTGTCCTCCTTCTTGGATCTCTTTTTTTCTTTTTTGGCTTTTAATTTTTTATCTTTTGATGCATCATACATCTTAAAAAGATTCAATCTCAATGCGTTCGATACTACGCAGAAGCTTGATAAACTCATGGCTGCCGCACCGAACATCGGATTTAATTTCCATCCGAACAGCGGATACCACACGCCGGCCGCAAGCGGGATTCCGATAATATTATAGAAGAATGCCCAGAACAGGTTCTCATGAATATTACGGAGTGTCGCACGGCTCATGCGGATTGCTGCCGGCACATCACTTAACCGGCTCTTCATCAGAACAACATCTGCCGCATCGATTGCAACATCCGTTCCGGCTCCGATCGCAATACCCATATCGGCTCTTGTAAGTGCCGGTGCATCGTTGATACCATCCCCGACCATCGCAACTTTTCCTTTTTCTTTCAGCTTACGGATCACCTGCTCTTTTCCTTCCGGAAGTACGCCTGCAATCACTTCATCAACTCCGGCCTGCTGTCCGATGGCTTTTGCAGTACGTTCGTTATCTCCGGTCAGCATGACTACATGGATTCCCATGTTCTGTAATTCTTTGATTGCCTGCGGACTGTCTTCTTTAATGACATCCGCCACTGCAATTACACCTAATAAACGGTCTTCATTTCCAAAGAATAATGGTGTCTTACCTGCTTCGGCAAGTTTCTCTGCCTTCTTCTGGATATCTCCATCAACGGATACCTTACTGCTGATAAATGTATAATTTCCTCCATATAATGTATGGTCATCCAATATGGCTGTCAGGCCGTTACCCGGAAGAGCCTGGAATCCGGTAACTTCTTCGATGCCGGCATTTTCCTCTTTTGCATTTTCAAGGATTGCTCTTGCCAGTGGATGTTCACTCTTATTCTCCAGTGCATACGCACATTTTAATAAGGTATCTTCTGTCACTCCCGCTGCCGGAATGATATCTGTCACTTTCGGTTCTCCACTTGTGATCGTACCGGTCTTATCCAGCGCAACAATTTGCATCTTTCCAGTCTCTTCCAGTGAAACTGCTGTCTTGAACATAATACCATTTCTGGCACCCATTCCATTTCCGACCATAATTGCTACCGGTGTTGCAAGTCCAAGTGCACATGGACAGCTGATCACCAGCACCGCAATTCCTCTGGATAACGCAAAACCAATACTCTGTCCTGCGATCAGCCATACAATAATTGTGAGCACTGCAATTGTGATAACCATTGGCACAAATACACCGGATACACGGTCCGCAATCTTTGCGATCGGTGCTTTCGTTGCAGCCGCATCACTTACCATCTGAATAATCTGCGAAAGTGTCGTATCCTCGCCGACTCTGGTCGCACGGCACTTCAGATATCCGGACTGATTTACGGTTGCGGCTGATACCTTATCACCGACAGCCTTATCTACCGGAATACTTTCACCTGTAAGAGCAGATTCATTGACTGCACTGTTTCCTTCTATGACTTCTCCGTCAACCGGAATATTCTCTCCCGGTTTTACAACAAAGCAATCTCCCTTTTGTACCTGTTCGATCGATACCTGAACTTCTTTTTCTCCACGGATCACAACCGCTGTCTTTGGCGCAAGCTTCATCAGTCCTTTTAATGCATCGGTCGTCTTTCCTTTGGATCTTGCCTCCAGCATCTTTCCGACCGTGATCAGTGCAAGGATCATAGCTGCTGATTCAAAATAAAAATCATGCATATAAGACATTACTGCATCCATATCCCCATGCATCTGCGCATCTGTCATTGCAAACAGTGCATACGTACTGTATACAAAAGACGCTCCGGATCCAAGTGCCACCAGGGTATCCATATTCGGTGCCCGGTGAATCAGTCCTTTGAATCCACTGATGAAAAACTTCTGGTTGATCACCATGACTGTAATCGTCAGAAGCATCTGTAACAATCCCATCATTACATGATTGTCTTTCATGAATCCCGGGACCGGCCAGCCCCACATCATATGTCCCATGGAGAAATACATCAGGACGATCAGGAATCCAAGTGATGCAATCAGACGCTTCTTTAATGCCGGTGTCGTTCTGTCTTTTAACATATCTTCTCCGGCAGATACTGATGATGACTGTGTCTTTGCCGTTCCTTCTCCTTTTTTCGATGCTCCGTATCCGGCATCTGCGACTGCCTTAATGATCTCCTGTTCACTTGCAGTTCCCTCTACTCCCATAGAGTTGGTAAGCAGACTTACCGAGCAGGATGTTACACCCGGCACTTTCGAAACTGCTTTTTCGACTCTGCTGCTACAGGCTGCGCAACTCATCCCGGTTACTATATATTGTTCCATCGTTGTCTGTTCCCTCCTGTCATTATTATTTTTCTTATTCCTTTATAGTAAACTCAGAAAATGCTTTCCAAGCAGACTATACATCTATAAACTTTACTTACCGCATCAGCTTCTGTAACACCTTTACCAGTTCATCAACCGTCTCATCTTTTCCGTCCCGGATGTCATCTGCCACACAGGTACGAATGTGATTCGCCAGCAATACTTTATTAAAGCTGTTCAGTGCCGCATTCACCGCTGATACCTGTACCAGAATCTCCGGACAATAAGCGTCCTTTTCCAGCATTCCTTTGATGCCGCGTACCTGACCCTCAATCCGGCTCAGACGATTCATCAGATCCTTGTATTCTTTATCCGAACGATGCTTGGACGAGTGACAGCAGCATTCTTTTTCTGATTTGTTTTCCATATTATCTGTATTCTTGTCTTCCATAAGCATACTCCTTTCATATTCATACCCTTACGGGGTATATGTATTTTATCTCTTATTATCACATAAGTCAAGGAATATATGCGTTCTTGATATATGTTTTCATTTATTGGTAGTTCCAATACAATTTTTAAAAAATGTCTATTTTATTTGACTTTCAAAATTTATAAGGAATATAATTCTTGCTGAAGGAAATAATGACAGCAGAACTGGAGGTTATATTATGCTGGAAGAACAGGCTATGATAACATTCTTAAAAAAATTCGATGAACACCCTTTCCTGGTCAAAATTAATGGACACGAACATCTGATCGGCGAAGGCGCACCTACATTTACCGTAAATTTCAAAAAGGTCATCCCATTAAAGGATCTGGTCACCAGTACTTCTCTTGCACTTGGAGAAGCTTACATGGATGGTGATCTTGATATTGAGGGAAACCTTTATCAGGCACTTGATAACTTTCTTGGTCAGATGGGTAAATTTTCAACTGATGAACATCATTTGAAATCCATCATGTTCCCATCTTCATCAAAGAAAAACCAGAAAAAAGAAGTCAGCAGTCATTACGATATCGGAAATGACTTCTACAAACTCTGGCTCGATGAAACAATGAGTTATTCCTGTGGATATTTCAAACATGAAGATGATACCCTGTATCAGGCGCAGAAGAATAAAGTTGATTACATTCTTGAAAAGTTATATCTGAAAGAAGGTATGACTCTTCTTGATATCGGATGCGGCTGGGGATTCCTTCTGATTGAAGCTGCTAAGAAATATAAAATTAAAGGTACCGGCATCACCTTAAGTGAAGAACAATACAAAGAATGCCAGAAACGTATCAAAGAGGAAGGATTGTCCGACTACCTGGAAGTCAGGCTAATGGACTACCGTGATCTTCCTTCTGACGGCAAGATGTATGACCGCGTTGTCAGCGTCGGTATGCTCGAACATGTCGGCCGTGAGAATTATCAGTTATATTTAGACTGTGTCAGCAAGGTCATGAAAGACGGCGGTCTGTTCCTGCTCCACTTCATCAGTGCATTAAAAGAGCATCCTGGTGATCCATGGATCAAGAAATACATCTTCCCGGGCGGATCTGTTCCCAGTCTTCGTGAAGTCATGAATTGCATGGCAGAAGATAACTTCCATACCCAGGATATCGAGGACTTACGTCTTCACTATAACCGTACGCTTCTCTGCTGGGAGAAAAACTTCAAGGATCATATTGAAGAAGCACATACAATGTTTGATGAACGTTTCTTAAGGATGTGGGATATGTACCTCTCTGCATGTGCCGCTACCTTCCATAACGGAATTATTGATATCCATCAGATTTTAATGACAAAGGGAATTAATAATAATCTTCCTATGACGAGATGGTATTAAAAAATGAATCAGCCGGGGATATGAACAATATTTCCCGGCTTTAATAAAGATGGATACCATGCCGCACTTGACATCTAATACACATGCATAAAAAGGAGCGGAGCCGGAATCCTGTCACTCCTGACAAAATCCCGGCTCCGCTCCTTTTCGATATGTATTCATTTCAATCAGAACGTCGTCTAATTTACCATACTATCCTTTATTCATTCTCCGTTCGATACCTACTCTTTGGATTTACTTCTTTCTTTTTTAAATACACGTATCATGAAATAACTAAATCCGCCAATATATCCAACCAGTGTAATCACCATCATAATAATTGCATCCATCGTCATAGCTCACACCTTCTTTCTACTATTATTTTCCAGCTTCGTTATTTTTCATAGCTCCTTTTGCAGTCTTTGTATTAAAGAACTTGGAAAGTGCGAGACCTACAAGGATCACTACTCCGAACTGAAGTAATACAGTTCCTGTGTTATCCTGGATAATAAACGGATTCAGCCAGGTATCCGGGAACCATTCCTTTGTCTGTAATAACCAGTAAACCACCATGATCACTACCAAAACCGGAATCAGATACATACATCCGGTATAATATGCTTTTGGAAGATGTACATCTGCACCTTTTGCATTTACTTCCTGTGTACGTAATTTTTCCACACCATATTTCCATGCCAGGATTGCGATAAAGGCACCACTTATCAGAAGTCCGATTCCCCATACCCAATCCTGATTATCAATGTTAACCAGTGACCAGCATGAGAAGCATCCTACTAAGAATCCTGCGAAGCAGACACTGACAACTGCTTTTTTCCGCGGCAATCCAAGGTCAACAACACATTTTACTCCAACTTCGATCATAGAGAACAGTGATGTGATTGCTGCAATTGCAAGTAATCCAAAGAAGATAAAGGAAATGAATCTTCCGCCCGGGATTGTTGTAAATAACTGATAAATGTAAATAAATGTAAGTCCGAAGTTGCCCTGACTGAGTGCTTCATTCGCTGCCTCCGGTGTAGCTGAAAGTGCACAGATTGCCGGGATAACTACCAGTGCCGAGAGGATTGCTCCAAGGTTATCACCAAGTCCCATGATCAGACAGCTTGTCGGAACATCTTCCTCTTCTCCTACGTAGTTCGCATATGTAATAATGAATCCCCATCCGGCTCCGGTGCTCCATGCTGCCTGGATGAATGCCTGAATCCATGTATTCGGGCTTAAAATATACTCTTTCTTAACAGTAAAGAGATACTGAAGTCCCTGACTTGCTCCATTTAATGTAACTGCGTAAATTGCTAATCCTACAAGGATGATAAACAGTGCCGGTATCGCTACTTTACAGAATTTTTCAATTCCACCTGCAATTCCCTGATAAACGATGAAACATGCAAGTGCAAATCCGATCGCATGGAATAAAATAACCTGTGCCTGTGAATCTGTAAATGCTGTCCACATTGCCGATGTCGTCTCTGTTGACAGATTCGGTTTAAATGCTGAAGTTACAGAATTAACTGCATATTTCATACAATATCCCTGAAGTACACAATAATAACTCATCAGGAAGAAACATACTGCTGCAACAAAGAATCCCATCCATGTATATTTCTTTCCACCTGCATCACGGAATGTACCGATACATCCAAGTCTCGTCTTTTTACCGAATGCCATCTCTGTAGAAAGAAGCGGTACAGCAAATACCAGCATTGCAATCGTCCATGCTATGATAAATGCTCCTCCTCCGTTCGCCGCACACACTCGCGGAAACCGCCATACATTACCGGTACCAATACACATACCTAACGCGGCTGCTATGTAACCTATGGTACTAAATTTTTCTTGTTTTTGTTCCATATCAAAACCTCCATTCATATACCAATTTTTTAGAAATGAATACCTTGTAACTATAGTGTAAAAGATGGTTATATAATTGTCAATGGAAAATATTATGTTTTTTTATACAAATATAACAAACTGTAATATTAAATGCATTTTATTATATTTTTTATTAATTTCTGATAATTCAAAAGTAAATAGACTGTTTTTCATACTTTAGTCTAATTCATCTACAATTCCAAAAGTTTCTCTTGTATATTGGAGATATAAAAAAACCGTATCAGACTTTTTATCGTCTGATACAGTTTTCTTCTTTTCAATATAAATCTTCTTCTATATGTTCTCTTCCCTGATCCACAATTGTACGCACATGATCGTCTGCCAGTGAATAGAACACGGATTTTCCCTCTCTTCTGCTCTTGACCAGTTTGTTCTGCTTCAGAATCCTAAGCTGATGCGATATTGCAGACTGTGTCATATTCAATGCCTCTGCAAGATCGCACACGCACACCTCTGCTTCAAATAACACGAACAGGATACGCATTCTGGTCGAATCACCGAATACCTTGAACAATTCTGCAAGATCATACAATTCCGTTTCTTCCGGCATCTTTTCATTTACGATCTTCAGAAGATTCTCATGTACCTCACATGAGTCACATACTTCCATTCCTTCTTCTATTTTTGCCATCTGCCCACCAGCCTTTTCTATAAGTGTTTTACGAATAATGCACGGATTGCATTCAATACGGCAATAACCATGACACCGACATCTGCAAAGATTGCCATCCACATATTTGCAATTCCAAGTGCTCCGAGGATCAGGCAGACTGCCTTGATTCCAAGTGCAAAGTATATATTTTCATATACGATACGCATACATTTTCTGGAAATCCTGATTGCCTTTGCAATCTTCTTCGGATCATCATCCATCAAGACAACATCTGCCGCCTCAATCGCTGCATCTGATCCAAGCGCTCCCATGGCAATTCCGATATCTGCCCTTGACAATACCGGTGCATCATTGATTCCGTCTCCGACAAATGCCAGCTTTTCTTTCTCTGATT
>ERZ506918.382-NODE-382-length-19344-cov-3.755145_pt1 | contig 19344 bp, 13 predicted proteins | sample MGYA00513975_ERZ506918 | MGnify/ENA metagenome assembly ERZ506918 | reverse complement strand
CGAGCCGGGCAAGACCCGCCCCGCCGTTCCCATGCGTGAAAAGAGCGAGGACGGCATCGTGGTGCAGGGACTTTCCAACTGCCTCGTCAAGTTCTCCAAGTGCTGCACGCCCGTTCCGGGCGATGACATCGTCGGCTTCATCACCCGCGGCTACGGCGTGTCCGTCCACCGCGCCGACTGTCCCAACGCCGCGCCCGAGCGCCGCCGTCCCGAGGAGGCCGGCCGCTGGGTCAAGGTCAGCTGGGGCAAGGACGTCAAGCAGTCCTACCAGACCTCGCTCGACATCTACGCCAAGGACCGCATCGACCTCGTGCTCGACGTCTCCGCCGTCCTCTCGTCCACGCAGACCCGCGTCGCGGGCCTCAACGCCAAGACCACCGCGGACGGCTTCGCCCTCATCCATCTCGAGATCTTCGTCGCCGACAGCGAGCAGCTCTCCGCCGTCATGCGCCGCCTCCATCAGATCAGCGGCGTGATGAAGGTCGACCGCCCCGCCGGCTGACGCTCTGAATTTTATAAGGAGGAATTCTATCATGCTTTCCATCAACGTTTCCCACGCAAAGCCCTTCCTTTCCTATCCCTATGAAGAAGTCCTCTGCCCCCGTCTCGAGCGCGCGCAGCGCGAGCTCCTCAACGGCGGCGGCAGGGGCGACGATTTCATCGGCTGGGTCCGCCTGCCCGCGCAGTACGACCGCGCGGAATATGCGCGCATTCTCGCCGCCGCGAAAAAGATCCAAGGCGACTCCAAGGCCCTTGTCGTCATCGGCATCGGCGGCAGCTACCTCGGCGCGCGCGGCGTGATCGAGTGTCTGTGCTCGCCCAACTACAACCTGAAGAAAAAGGACACCCCCAACGTCTACTTCATCGGCAACGGTCTGTCCTCCGCCGCGCTGCGCGAGGTGATGGAGCTCATCGGCGACGATGACTTCTCCGTCAACGTCATTTCCAAGTCCGGCACGACCACCGAGCCCGCCGTCGCCTTCCGCTTCTTCCGCGAAAGGCTTGAGCAAAAGTACGGCAAGGCGGGCGCGGCGCAGCGCATTTACGCCACCACCGACGCGCACAAGGGCGCTCTCAAGTCCCTCGCGGACGCCGAGGGCTACGAGGAGTTCGTCGTACCCGACAACGTCGGCGGACGCTACAGCGTCCTCACCGCGGTCGGCCTGCTCCCCATCGCCGTCGCGGGCGTGGACACCGACGCCCTGCTCGCCGGCGCGCGGGAGATGGAGGCGCTCTGCGAGATCGCGGACTACACCAACCCCGCGTGGCAGTACGCCGCCATGCGCCACGAGCTCTACCGCTCCGGTAAAAAGATCGAGCTGCTCGCCTGCTTCGAGCCGTCGTTCCGCTTCATGGCGGAGTGGTGGAAGCAGCTCTACGGCGAAAGCGAGGGCAAGGAGGGCAAGGGCCTCTTCCCCGCCAGCGTCGATTTCACCGCCGACCTGCACTCCATGGGCCAGTATATCCAGCAGGGCGAGCGCACGCTGCTGGAGACCGTCGTCCGCTTCGCCGCCGATCCCGACCAGCTCACCGTCCCGCACGACGACGTCAACGGCGACGGCCTGAACTTCCTCGAGGGCAAAACGATGGACTTCATCAACCGTCAGGCGATGGACGGCACGCTCCTCGCCCACGTCGAAGGCGGCGTCCCCAACCTCATCGTCTCCGCCGGCGAGCGCAATGCCCGCACCCTCGGTGAGCTCATTTACTTCTTTGAGTTCTCCTGCGGCCTGTCCGGCTATCTGCTCGGCGTCAATCCCTTCGATCAGCCCGGCGTCGAGGCCTACAAGAAGAATATGTTCGCGCTGCTCGGCAAGCCCGGCTACGAGGAGGCCGGCGAGGCCCTGCGCGCCAAGCTCGCAAAGTAAGGAGAAACCAGCATGAAAGCAGTCCTCATGCGCGTTCAGCGCGCCAGCGTCACCATCGACGAGCGGGAAACGCGCTCCATCGGCAGAGGCTTTCTCATCCTCCTCGCCGTCACACACGACGATACCGAGGCCCAGGCCATCAAGCTCGCCGACAAGCTCTGCTCGCTCCGTCTTTTTGAAGACGCCGACGGCAAGATCAACCTCACGCTCGACGAGGTCGGCGGCGAGATCATGATCGTTTCGCAGTTCACGCTCTACGGCAACTGCCGCAAGGGCCGCCGCCCCGAGTTTCTGAACGCCGCCCGCCCCGAGACCGCGATCCCCCTCTACGAAAAATTCGTCTCCCTCGTCCGCGCCAAGGGCTATCACGTTGAGACCGGCGAATTCGGCGCCTACATGGCGGTCGATTCCGTCAACGATGGCCCCTTCACCCTCATCGTGGACACGAAGGATCTGGAAGCCCCCAAGTAACCGAACGGAGGTCAATTTTATGAAAGTCACCACCACCGTCGTCGGCGAGCTCGGCACCAACTGCTACCTGCTGGAGGATACGGACGCCAAGATCTGCGCCGTCGTCGATCCCGGCGACCAGCCGGACGACATCGACCAGGAGCTCCGCAAGGCGGGCCTGACCCTGACCATGATCCTCATCACCCACGATCTGGGTGTTGTGGCCCAGACCTGCGAAAAGGTCATGGTCATGTACGCCGGTGAGGCCATCGAGTACGGCACAGCAGAGGATATCTTTGAGACCACGCAGCGCCACCCTTACACCCAGGGGCTGTTCAACGCCATTCCCAAGCTGGATGAGAACACCAAGCGTCTGGAGGCCATTGAGGGGATGATGGCTGACCCCACCCAGAAGATCGAGGGCTGCCGCTTTGCTGACCGCTGCAAATATGCCACTGCAGCCTGCAAAAAGGCCCAGAAGATGCGGGAGGTCACACCGGGCCACTTCATCCGCTGCTGCCGGTTTGATCCGCCGCAGTCCAACACCTGAGCCGGGAGGAAATGACAATGGAAGAAAAGGTTTTGATCGAGGCAAAGAACCTCAAAAAATACTTCAAAGTCGGCGCAAACAGCCAGCTCCATGCGGTGGACGGCGTGAACTTCAAGATCAAGCGCGGTACCACACTGGGCGTGGTGGGCGAGTCCGGCTGCGGCAAGTCCACGCTGGGCCGCCTGTTGCTGCGGCTCTATGATGTTACCGATGGTCAGATCATCTACGACGGCACCGACATCACCAAACTGAATGCCAAGGAACTCAAGCCCATCCGTGCCCGGATGCAGATGATCTTCCAGGATCCTTCCGGTTCGCTGGATCCCCGCAAGAGCGTGAAGGAACTGATCGGAGAACCGCTGAAGATCTATAAAGCCTGCAAAAACCGTGACGAATACGATGCCCGCATCGCCGAGATCATGGAGACCGTTGGTCTGGATGAGCGTTATGCAGAGAGTTTCAGCCACGAGCTGGACGGCGGCCGCCGCCAGCGCATCGGCATCGGCCGCGCATTGGCCATGGACCCGGAGTTCATCATCTGCGACGAGCCGGTCTCTGCACTGGACGTTTCCATTCAGGCACAGATCCTGAATCTGCTGATGGATCTGCAGGATGAGAAAAAGCTGACCTATGTCTTTATCACCCACGATCTGAGCGTGGTCAAGCACATCAGCGACAGCTTGGGTGTTATGTATCTGGGAACGATTGTGGAGCGGGCTCCGAAGAAGCTGCTGTTCTCCAACCCGGTTCACCCCTATACCAAGGCGCTTTTTTCCGCTGCGCCGACGATTGATGAGGGCAGTATTGCCGAATCTCAGGAGCTGCGTGGAGAGATTCCCAGCCCGATCCATCTGCCCTCCGGCTGTCCCTTCCATGACCGCTGTCCTATGGCTTGCCCGGACTGCGCGCGGGAGGTCCCGGCGCTCAAAGAGGTGGAGCCCGGACACTTCGCAGCCTGCCATCTGCTGTAAAAAAGGGGATTTAGCGCGGGTGGATCACCTCGCATACCCCTGCGGGGGCGGCTATGCCGCCCCCGCTTTTTAATTCTCTATCATGGAATAGACCAGAAGGAGGAAGAAAAAATGGAACTGCAACTTGTGAAAAAGTATGACGCCAGAGCATGGGACGGTGTGGTGGTCCCGCTGGGAGAGGGCAACCTGAATAGCTATCAGGGACCTTGGGAGCAGGAGCTCGCCGCAGTTCGTGCCTCGGGGCGCTTTGAAGGGAAAACGGGTGAGATTTTCCGCTTTTCTGTTCTTTCGGAGGGCGTGCTGACCCAAATTTTCCTGTTGGGTCTGGGAAAAGACTGGGGTTTGGAGCAGGTGCTGGAGAGCTGTGCCAAGGTATATCGTCAGTGTCAGGAGCTGGATCTGCGTGCGGTGTGTACCGATCTGCGGGGCGTGTGTCCGCAGTTCACGCCGGCGCTCTTCCAAAAGGCGGCAGAGGCTGCCGCTCTTACCGGCTACCGGTTTGACAAGTACAAGACGACCCCTGCGGCGCCGGGGATCGAAACGGCTGCGTTTCTCTGCGATATGCCGGAGCGCTACGAGGCCGCCTTGGTGGAGGCGGAGGTGTCTGCTAAGGCCACCTGCATCGCACGGGATCTGATCAATGAGCCACCGACGGTGCTTACCCCTGCCAAGCTGGCGCAGGCGGCGCAGGAGCTTTTTAAGGAGACGCCTGTGAAGGTGACCGTTTACGGCAGAGATGAGGTAGAGCGCATCGGACTCACCGCTTTTCTGGAGGTCGGAAAGGGCTCGATTCACGAGCCTAAGCTCATTGTCATGGAGTATACCGGCGCGCAGGACGTGGAGAGCCGCTTGGGGCTGATCGGCAAGGGCCTTACCTACGACAGCGGCGGATACTCCCTCCAGTCGTCCGAGTTTATGGAGACCATGCAGCATGATATGAGCGGCGCGGCTGCTGTGATGGGCGCCCTGTGGGCGGCGCAGAAGCAGGGCCTTCGGATCAATATTACCGGCGTGGTGGCGGCCTGTGAGAATAAGCTCTCCGCCACGGCCTATGTGCCGGGCGATGTGATCCGCTCCATGTCCGGGCGGTATATCGAGGTAAACAACACCGATGCCGAGGGCCGCATCACGCTGGCCGACGCCGTGACGTATACCAAGCAGTACTGCGGCGTGGATCGCATCGTGGATATTGCCACACTCACCGACGGTATCCAGACGGCGCTGGGAAATCGCCGCTGCGGAGCCTTTACCAATAACCGGGCCTTGACCGCGCAGGTGGAGAAGGGCGCTGCCGCCGCCTGTGAGCGGATGTGGGAGCTGCCCTGTGACGAGAATCTCCGCCGGGTGCTGGACTCCCGTGTGGCCCATCTGAAAAACAGCGCGATGGGCTCCAGTGTGGGCGGATATGCCACGGTGGGCGCCATGTTCGTTAAGGAGTTTGTCGAGGAGACGCCTTGGATCCACTTGGATATCGGCGGTACCGCTTGGACCACCGAATGTGAGGGGATCTATACAAAGGGCGGCATCGGATTTGGCACGCGGATGCTTTATGAGACGTTCAAGGTGATGGAAAAGGAGGGGACGCAGGTATGAAGAAGCTGGCATTGACGGATTTTGCCAAGTATCGGTATCCTTCTGCACTGGAGCTGTCTCCGGACGGCAGATATCTGACCTTTGCACTCAAGGAGGTCGACAGGGAAGGGGACGGCTACCGGTGGAATCTGTGGCTGTATGATCTGGAGAGCAGAGAGAGCCGGCAGATCACCCGAGGAGACGACCAGCGAAAGGCGGTTTGGGAGGATAACACCCATATTCTCTATAAGACCACGGAGCTGGACGAAGCGCTGCGGGCGCGGGGCTTTGAGGAAGAGTGGACGGTGTATCACCGCCTGAATGTCTGTACAGGCGAAGAGAGCGAGGCGTTCCGTCTTCCCATGTCCGTATCCGGGCTTTGGAAAATGGACGAGGGCCGTTATGTTTTCACGGGCGAGACCCATTTGGACCGGCCGAATCTTCTGGAGCTGACGGGCCAGGCGCTGGAGAAGGAGCTCGTTCGCCGTCAGCAGACCAAGGGCTATAAGGTTTTGACGGAATTACCCCTGTGTGAGAACGGGGTCGGGATGTTTAATCAGACCAGAAATACGCTGTTTCTCTATCTGGAGGATGCCGGAGAATATCGCCGGATCACGCCGGAGGACTATGATGTGAATCATGTGAATGTCCGGCCCGGTCAGGTGCTCTTCACTGCGTTCCCCTTCCGGGATGTAAAGCCGGTCACCGAGGGAATGTATCGCTGGGATGCGGAGCGGAACGAGACGGAGACGCTGATCACGCCGGACAAATACAGCATCGACTATGTGGGACATTTGGGCCGGAAGGCGCTCTGTCTGGGGCTGGTCATGCGGGACTACGGCGTGTACGAGCACCCCACATTCTTTGTGGTGGACGAAAATGGCGAGGAGAATCTGGGCCGCTATGACCGCCGGGTCAGCTCCGAGGTGGTCACCGACTGCTTCTCCGGCGCCGTCACGGGACAGAGAATGGTGGGCGAGACGCTGTACTTCCTCAACACGGACGGCGTGGGCTCCGGCTTGTGCGTATGGACGCGGGAGACCGGCGTACAGACGCTCTTCGGCGGCGACGACTACCTCATTGATTTCGATACCAAGGACGGAAAGAGATTCCTCTTCTCTGCGGCTGTGGGTCTGAAGCTCCCGGAGGTGTACCTTTGGGATGGCGGTGAGCTGGAGCAGCTGACGGATTTCAACGGGGCTGCACTGGAGGGCGTGACCATTTCCGTGCCGGAGCGGCTTACCTTTACCAACACGGACGGCGTGGATATCGACGGCTTCGTGATGAAGCCGGTGGGCTACGAGCCGGGCAAACGGTATCCGGGCATCCTCCATATTCACGGTGGGCCGAAGATGGTGTTTGGCCCGGGCTTCCACCACGAGATGCAGCTTTGGGCGGCCTCCGGCTTTTTCGTATGCTACTGCAACCCCAGAGGAAGCTGCGGCAAGGGAAATGCCTTTGCCGATCTTCAGGGCAAGTACGGAGAGGTGGACTTCCGGGATCTGATGGAGTTCACGGATGAGGTCCTGCGGAGGTATCCCGAAATCGACGCAGATCGGATGGGCGTTGCCGGCGGTTCCTATGGCGGCTTTATGACCAACTGGGTCATCGGTCACACGGACCGTTTCCGCTGTGCCGTGTCCCAGCGGAGCATTGCCAACTATGTGGGGGATTATCTCCTCTCGGATATCGGCTACTATTATGTGCCTGACCAGCAGCTTGGCACCATTTGGGAGCACCCGGAGAATTTGTGGAAGGCGTCGCCTCTTACCTACGCCGACCGCGTTAAGACGCCCACACTGTTCATTCACGCAGATAAGGATTACCGCTGCACGCTGGCCAACGGTCTGGAAATGTTCGCGGCGCTCAAGCTCCATGGCGTGGAGAGCAAGCTGTGTATGTTCTACGGCGAGAACCACGGCCTGAGCCGAGAGGGAAAGCCCTCCAACCGCATCAGCCGCCTCAGCGAGATCCTGCACTGGATGGAGGAGCACCTGAAGGAAAAATAATAGGAGGAGCCAAGGGGCGGGGGCTGGCAGCGTAAGTGACGGAGCATTTGCTGCGCCTGAGCCGTATCCCGCGGCAGCAGCCTGTTATATATGGATCGATTCCGGCGGACAGCGGCCACAGCGCTGCGCATACAGGTACCGCTTGGAAGCATTTACGCCAAGAGCCCACCTTCTTGAGAAGGTGGGCTCTTGCTGTAAGTACACGAAATGAGACGCTTTATTTCTTGTCGAACAGGATGAACAGCAGGCTGGACAGGCACAGCAGGAAGGGGTAGAACAGCAGGGGGATGATGTCAAAGGCGCTGATGGCGTAGCCGAGGGTGGCGCAGGTGGAGATGGCCACCAGCATCTGGGCGCCGTAGGGGATGATGCCCTGGAAGATGCAGGAGAAGGTGTCCAGCAGGGAGGCGGAGCGCTTGGGGCTGATGCCGTACTCCTCCGCCACCTCCTTGGCGATGGGGCCGGCCATGACGATGGCCACGGTGTTGTTGGCGGTGGCGATATCCATGAGGCCCACCAGCAGGCCGATGCCCAGCTGGCCGCCCCGCTTGCCCCGGAACACCCGGCGGATGAAGGCGAGGATGCTCTCAAAGCCGCCGTAGGCGCGGATGAGGCCGCACAGGGAGGCCACCAGCAGCGTCACCAGAATGGTTTCGAACATACCGGACACGCCGCCGTCCATGTTGCCCATGAGCTCCAGCGCCGTGACCTGTCCGGTGATAAGGGTGATGGCGGCGCCGGCGGCGATGCCGATGAGCAGCACCAAGAACACGTTCAGACCGATGATGCCGCCAATGAGCACCAGCACATAGGGGATGATCAGCACCAGATCGTGACCGCCGGAGACGGCGCTCTGTACATCGGTGCCGAGGGAGACCACGATGATCAGCGCCAGCGCCGCCAGCGCGGCGGGCAGGGCGATCTTGAAGTTGGCGCGGAACTTGTCCTTCATCTCCGTACCCTGCGTAGAGCAGGCGGCGATGGTGGTATCGGAAATAAAGCTGAGGTTGTCGCCGAACATGGCGCCGCCCATGACGGAGGCGATGCACAGCGGCAGGTCAAAGCCGGAATCGGCGGACACCGCCACGGCGATGGGCGCCAGCAGGGTGATGGTGCCGACGGAGGTACCCATGGCCATGGACACGAAGCACGCCACCACGAACAGCACGGCCACCGCCAGCTTTACCGGGGCGATGGACAGCAGGAAGTAGGCCACGGCCTCGGCGCTGGAGCGGCCGGTGACGCCCACGAAGATGCCCGCCACCAGGAAGATGAGGATCATGGTGACGATGTTCTTATCGCCGATGCCCTGCCCCATCAGCTCCAGCTTTTCATCAAAGCTCACGCCGCGGTTTTGCAGGCAGGCCACCAGCAGCGCCACCAGGAAGGCCACGACGATGGGGATCTGATAGAAGCCCATTTTGATTTTTAACACATACTCCAAAATAATGCCCAGCACCAGATACAGCACCAGGAATACGGCCACGGGCAGCAGAGCGATCGCCCGAGGGGTCGGCTTATTCTTCATAATCTCTTTCTCCTTTATGAAAACGTTGGCGTTTACCACCATTTTAGATGGTATCATGGGGGAAAGAAAATGTCAACGCAAAGCCGCCCACACCTTGTTTAATTTGTCTGACGCGGGCGGATAAACCGCCGCGCCGCCGCAAAAAAACAGATGAGCCGCGGCCTTGCGCTGTGTGGCGAAAAATGCGGTGGGATTTGTGGAAAATGCAACTTGAGATTTGGGTGATCGTTCTGTATACTGGTGTTAAATCGTGACCGATGCAGGCTTGGGTCTTGACCCGGGCCTTGGTCTACACACAAAAGGACGGAGGAAGATGCTATGCAGACGCGGGAACAACTGGCGCATCTGATCGACGTGGCAGCGGGGCGCATCCCCGCCGACACGGTCATCAGGAACTGTAAGATCGTCGACGTGTATGCCGGCGAGATCGTGGAGGGCGATATTGCGCTCTGCGGCGATCAAATCGCCGGGATCGGCAGCTATGAGGGACGCGAGACCGTGGATGCACGGGGTATGTACGCGGCGCCCGGCTTTATCGACACCCATATCCACATTGAGTCCTCCTATGTGACGCCGGAGGAGCTGAGCCGTCTGGTGGTGCCTCACGGCGGCACCACCATCATCGCCGACCCCCATGAGATGGTGAATGTCTGCGGCCTGCGGGGGCTGCGGTACATGATGGAGGCCGCCAAGGGGACGGCGCTGGATATCCAGATGATGCTGCCCTCCTGCGTGCCGGCCACCCCCTTCGAGCACGCCGGTGCGGTGGTCGACGCGGCGGCCATGGAGCAGCCCATCACCGAGGGCGTTCTGGGTCTGGGCGAGTTTATGAACTTCCCCGGCGTGGTGAACGCCGACGGCCCCACGCTGGACAAGATCGTGCTGGCCCAGCGGCACGGCAAGGTCATCGACGGCCACGCCCCGGCGGTGGAGGGCAAGGCGCTGAACGCCTACGCCTCCACGGGTATTCTGGCCGACCACGAGTGCGCGACGGTGGAGGAGATGCACGAGCGCATCCGCTGCGGTATGTATGTGATGCTGCGGGAGGGCTCCGCCTGCCACAACCTGCGCACCATGCTCAAGGGCGTGACCCCCGGCAACGCCAGCCGGTGCGTGCTCTGCTCGGATGACCGCCAGCCCAAGACGATCCTCCACGAGGGGCATCTGGACAACCATCTGCGCATCTGCGTGGAGGAGGGGCTGGACGCGGTGACCGCCATCCAGATGGCCACCATCAACGCGGCGCAGTGCTTCCGCCTTTACGACCGGGGCGCCATCGCGCCGGGCAAGCGGGCGGATATCGTGCTGCTGGAGGATCTGAAGGCGTTCCGCGTCCGCAAGGTCTGGACGGCGGGCGTTCTTACCGCCGAGGACGGAAATTACCTGCCGGAGGTGCGGCGGATCGACGCCTCTGCCGTCAAGGGCAGCATCATCCTACAGGATTTCTCCGTGGAGAAGCTGAAGATGCACCTCAAGAGCGGCCACGTCCATGTGATTGGCATCCTGCCCGGCGGCGTGGTCACCCAGAAGGAGACGGCGGACGTCCGGCTGGACGGGGAGGGCAACTTTGTCCGCGATCCGGCGGTGGATATCGTCAAGGTGGCGGTGGTGGAGCGGCACCAGCGGACGGGCAACGTGGCCACAGCATTTCTGCGGGGCTATGGCATCAAGGCGGGCGCGGTGGCGCTCTCCATCGCCCACGATTCCCACAACCTCATCGTGGTGGGTGTGGACGACGGGGAGATGGCCTTTGCGGTGGAGCAGCTCCGGAAGCAGGAGGGCGGCATCGTGCTGGTGAAGGACGGCAAGGTCATCGAGTCCATGCCCATGCCCATCGCGGGCCTGATGAGCGACCAGAGCGGCGAGTGGGTGGATCAGAAGCTGACGGCCATCCACGAGGCAGCCTACCGCGAGCTGGGGGTCAATGCCGATGTGGAGCCGGTGATGACGCTGTGCTTCATGTCCCTCGCCGTCATCCCGGAGGTCAAGCTGACAGACATGGGGCTTTTTGACGTGACCCAGTTCCGCTTCATCCCGCTGGAGGCGGACGGCGCGGCGCAGCCGGCGTGACGACCTGCTCGCATCAGATATAAATACGCCAAAAAGGAAAGCACCGGTGACCGGTGCTTTCCTTTTATCTATTCATCTGCGGCGGTCACCACTTTTTCAGCACACCCAGAAGGCCGCGCTTGAGCACCTGCCCGCCTGCGGAGATGAGCTGGGACTCGATCTTGGCGGCGCGGCGCTCCGCCTTGCGCTTGGCCTCGGCTTCCAGCTTTTCCTGCTGGCGCTCGGCCTTGCGCCGCGCCTCGTCCGCCAGCTTCTGTTGACGGCGGCGCTCCTCGTCTGCCAGCTTCTGCTGGCGGCGGCGCGTCTCATCCTCCAGCTTCAGCTGGCGCTTGCGGTCGGCCTCCTCCTCTTTCAGACGCTGCTTCTCCGCCTCGGTCTCCGCCTTCTCCTGCGCCTTGCGGTCGGCCTCGGCCTGCTTGTCGGCCTCGGCTTGCTCCGCCTCCTCCGACAGCACCTCGTAGGCCGATACGTTGTCCACGAAGTCGTCGTATTTCTCCATGCCGTCGTGCATCATCACCTTGGCGCGCACCATCGGCTCCGGCGGCGCCATCAGGCTCTGGGGGCAGATGATCTTGGTGCGCTCCACCATGGCGGGTACGCCGTTTTCGTCCAGGAAGGAGGTCAGCGCCTCACCCACGCCCAGCTCCATGATGGCGTCCTCCGCCTGAAAAGCGGGGTTGGCCCGGAAGGACTGGGCCGCCACACGGACGGCCTTCAGCTCGGCGGGGGTGTAGGCCCGCAGGGCGTGCTGTACCCGGTTGGACAGCTGTGCCAGCACGGTGTCGGGGATGTCGCCGGGGCTCTGGGTGACGAAGTACACGCCCACGCCGCGGGAGCGGATGAGCTTGACCGTCTGCTCCACCTTTTGCAGCAGCACGGCGGGCGCACCGCGAAACAGCATATGCGCCTCATCGAAGAAGAACACCAGCCGGGGCTTGTCCATGTCGCCGGTCTCCGGCAGGCTTTCAAACAGCTCCGAGAGCATCCACAGCAGGAAGCTGGCGTACAGCGTGGGGTTCTGCACCAGCTTGACGCAGTCCAGCACGTTGATCATGCCCCGGCCGTCGGCGTCGGTGCGCATCCAGTCACGGATGTCCAGCGCCGGCTCGCCGAAGAACAGGTCGCCGCCCTGCTGCTCCAGCGGCAGCAGCGCCCGGAGAATGGCGGCCACCGACTGGGGCGTGATGTTGCCGTAGGTCATCATGTACGCGGCGCGGTGCTCGTTTACATAATTCAGCATGGCCCGCAGATCCTTCAGATCGATGAGCAGCAGCCCCTTGTCGTCGGCAATGCGGAACACGATGTGCAGAATGCCCTCCTGTACCGCCGTCAGGCCAAGGATCCGGCTGAGAAGCTCCGGCCCCATGTCGCTGACGGTGGCGCGCACGGCGTGGCCGCCCTGCTGATAGATATCCCAGAAGGTGGTGGGGTAGCCCCGGTAGGCAAAGCGCTCCCGCAGGCCGAACTTGTCGATGCGCTTTTCCATGCCCTCGCTGCTCTGCCCCGGTGCGCAGATGCCCGCCACATCGCCCTTTATATCGCACAGAAACACCGGTACGCCCGCGTCGGAAAAGGACTCCGCCATCACCTTCATGGTGATGGTCTTGCCGGTGCCGCTGGCGCCGGCGATGAGCCCGTGGCGGTTGCACATATTCAGCGCCAGCTCCACACGCTTGTCGCCTGCCAGACCCATATAGATCTTACCGTTCTCGTACATCGTGTCACCCTCCGTCGTTTGTTGATGCTCATTTCTGCCATTATACGCCCTCTCCCGTCCCGGCGCAAGAAAAAAGCGCACCGCCTCCGTTTTTTCCCGCAGGATGGTGCGGTGGTCTCTTGTGCTTTTCACCAAAACGCTATATACTGTTGGAACAAGAAGGGAGGCGGAGGGTGCATGAATACGCTGATCGAGCTGTACGACGAGCGTGCCATTGAGAATATACTGGCGCCGGATATGTTCCGCCCCCGGCGCATCGTCTATCTCTGCCCCGGCGAGGTCATCCGGGATCGCAGACGGCAGGAGACGCTGGCGGCATTTTTCCGGTGCCGCGGCTGGGAGCCGGAGCTTATCTTTGTGGAGGCGAGCCTGTTCAAGGCGGATCGTATCCTGCGGCAGCTCTGCGCCATCGGCGAGAAGTACCCGGACTGCGCCATCGACGTCACCGGCGGCAGCGACGCGGCGCTGTTTGCGGCGGGGATGTTCGCCGCCCGGAAGGGCGTACCGGCCTTCACCTACTCCCGTAAGAAGAACCGCTTCTACGACATCTCCGGCGCGGCCTTCGCCGACGAGCTGCAATGCGATCTGACCTACTCCATCGAGGAGTTCTTCCTCATGGCGGGCGGCACGCTGCTGCCCGGCCGGGTGGACAACCACATACTGGCGCAGTATCTGCCGGACTTCGACCGGTTTTTCCAATGCTTCCTCCGCTTCCGCCGGGAGTGGCCCGATATCATCTCCTACATTCAAAGGGTGTTGCCCTCGGAGTACGGGCAGACCCCACCCCTGTCCGTGCAGGGCGGGTACACCGTGAAGGGCGAGCGCGGAACGCGGAACACCGTCAACGAGGCCGCCCTGCGGGAGCTGGCGCGCATCGACCTTATCCGGGAGCTGGACATCATCCCCGACCGGCAGGTATCCTTCCGCTTCCGGGATCTGCACACCAGAGCGTGGCTGCGGGATGTGGGCAGCGTGCTGGAGCTGTACACCTACAAGGCCTGCGTGGATACCGGGATCTTCCACGATGTGATCAGCAGCGCCGTGGTGCGCTGGGACGAGGTGCTGGGTCACGGCAGCGTCTCCAACGAGATCGACGTGATGGCCGCCCGTGGCGTGGTCCCGCTGTTCCTGAGCTGTAAGGCCTGCGACATCAAGACGGAGGCGCTGAACGAGCTGGCCATCCTGCGGGATCGCTTCGGCGGCAAAGGCGCCAAGGCCGCCATCGTCACCACAGAGACCTGCAACGCCGCCGCCCGCCACCGCGCCGCCCAGTTGGGGATCGCGGTGGTCGATCTGGAGGAGCTGAAGACCGGTCAGCTCCTGCACCGGCTGAAGGTGATCATGAAGGTGGAGCGGTAACAGAATGAGGAAAAACGAAAAGCGCCGTTTTCGGCGCTTGGCGAAACCGCTGCGCCCTGCTATACTGAAAAAAACACGGGATACGGGAGGACGGGGCATGAGCTATTACGGCAATTTGATCCTGCGCGAGCGTTTGGCGCGCTCGTGGAGTCAGGCGGGACTCTGCAAGGACATCTGCACGGTGTCCTACCTCTCCAAGATCGAGACGGGGAAGGCACAGCCCTCCGCCGATGTGCTGCGGCTGCTTCTGGCGCGGCTGGGTCTGCACACCGACCCGGCGCTGGAGGCGGCGGGGGCGCGCTGTGCGGAGGACGGCTATGAGCGGCTGTTCACCGGGCGGTTTGGGGAGCTGGCCGCCGCGCTGCCGGCGGCCTCCGACGAGACGTACCGCGCCACCGCCGCGTGGACGGATCTCCTCCTGCTGCGGCAGTTCGACACGGACGGCGGGGCGCTGGACGCCGGGCTGGAGGCGGGCATGACCCCGCGGCAGCTGGCCATGCAGCGGCTTTTGCAGGGGCGGTGGGACGAGGCGCTGGCACTGCTGCCCAACGCCTTCTGCCACTGGCGCATCGGCGTGTCCGCGTATGAGGCGGGATGCTACGAGGACGCGGTGGAGCATTTGCAGGCCGGCTACGATCTGGCGGCACGGGACGGCGCGGCGCGGCTGATGCTGCTGTGCCGGACGTACATGGGGAATTGCTACTGCAACCGCCGGGATATAGAGCGTATGCGCCCACACTACGCCGCCGCGAGACGGCTGGCGCAGGCGCTGGGCGAGCAGGAGCTGCTGGACTCCGTTGCGTACAACACCGCTGCCGTGCAGATCGAGCGGGGGCAGTTCGAGGAGGCGTATGGGTATTTCTCCGCGCTGGACGACCCTGGCGTGCTGGCGCTGCACAAGCTGGCCATCTGCTGTGAAAAGACGGGGCGGACGGCGGAAGCCTATGCGGCGCTGGAGCGCGCCGAGGCGGCGGAGAGGGCGGAGCAGCGGTCGGAGGCGGTGGAGAAGATGCTGGCGGTGGTACGCTTCCGTCTGGCGCACCCGGATTATCTGCACTGCGACGCGTACGGGGCGCTGCTGCTGGACTGCTTCACCTGCTGCCGCACCCGGCTTCCGCAGGGCTACGCGGCGTTCCATCTGCCGTGGGTGGTGGAGTGGTACACCGCGGCGCGGCAATACAAGAAGGTTTGTGAGCTTTTGACGGAGTTTCCTGATATACGGCTTTGAAATACATTTACCGGCACATTTGGGGCAAAGCTTTCCCAAATGTGCCGGGTTTCTTTTTGCGGAGGCTGCATGGTATGATATGTCCAGAGGTGATGAAGCAATGAAAAAACAGACAGTACAGCTTTGGACGCGCAGCTTTACACTGGTCACGATCGCCACGGCGCTGGGCGCGGCAGGCGGCATCGCCGGGGGCTTTGCCCTGTCCTTTCTGGTCTTTGACGAGACGGGCAGCACGCTGGCCTCCGCGCTGATCGTGGCCATCCAGCTTGTTCCCAATATTTTCATTCCGTTCCTCGTAGCGCCGCTGATGGATCGGCTGCCCCGCAAGGCGTTTCTGGTAGGCGGTGATATCTGCAACGGCCTCGTCTACGGCGGCATGGGGCTTTGGCTCATGCGGTTCGACTTCTCCTACGTCGGGTATCTGGGCGTCTCGGTGCTTCTGGCCTGTCTCAGCTCCGTTGACCGCCTCGCCTACACCAGCATCTACCCCCAACTCATCCCCACCGGCGCGGAGCAGAAGGGCTACGCCGTCTCCTCCATGCTCTATCCCATCCTGACGGTCATCATGACGCCGCTGGCAGCCGTCCTGCTGGATACGCTGGGCGTTCCGCTCTTGCTGGTGCTGCAGGGGGCGCTGTCCCTTGCCGCCGCGCTGACAGAGAGCTTTATCCGGCTGGACGAGCGCCGGCAGGCGCAGCGCCAGCGCTACACCGCGGCGGCGTGGCGGGCGGATATCCGGGAGGGGTTTGTCTACCTCAAGGAGGAGCGGGGCGTGCGCAGCATCTATGAATATATGTCCGTGACCAACGGCGTGGCCGGCGGCTATGCGCCGATCTTAGTGGCGTTTTTCCGCACCATGCCCGGCATGACGGCGGCCATGTACTCCCTGTTTTCCGTGGCGGAGTTCGCGGGGCGCACCATCGGCAGCGCCGTGCAGTACCGGGTGGACATCCCGCAGAAAAAGCGGTTCGGCTTTGTGTTCGCCGTGTATCAGACCTACGAGCTGATGGATATGCTCCTGCTGTGGCTGCCCTATCCATTGATGCTGGTCAACCGCGGGCTCTGCGGCTTTCTGGGCAACAACAGCGCCATTTTGCGGGAGGCGGCGGTGCAGCGCTACATCCCGGAGGCGCTGCGCGCCCGCGTCAACGCACTGTTCGACATGATGCTCACGGCGGCCTCCGGCGTCTGTGCGCTGGCGGTGGGCGCGCTGGGAGAGGTACTGGACTACCGCCTGTGCGTCACGCTGTGCGGCGCGGTGGCCATGGCGGCGTGCTGGCTGCTGATCTGGGGCAGACGGGCGGCTGTGCGCGGAGTCTATGAGAAGGAGGACGCGGCGTGACTGCGCCGCAGACGTACAAAATATTGCGGGTTTTCTCAAAACCATCCGTTCTTTTCCGCTATTTATGTTGCATACCGTGCTGCTTTTTCCTATAATGAAGGTATAGACCTAAGCTGGCAGCGGACATGACGAACAGGGAGGGAACGGAATATGAAGCAGCATCGCATTCTTTCACGGGCGCTGAGCGTGCTTTTCTGCCTTGCGCTCTGCACACAGCTCACAGGCTGTGTCCAAATACCCATACCCACGCTGAAGCCCACGCCTGCGCCTGCGCCTACACCGGACAAGACCTATAACGACAGCCTCATCACCGAGGCGTACAGCGTGGAGGGCTCCTTTACCGATGAGTATGAGGAGACGTGGGACTACGCCTACCATATCCCGCAGCTGGCCGCCGACACGGCGGACGCCGCCGCCATCAACGCCGAGATCGTGGCGTACTTCGGCAGCGACGCCCGCGCCGCACAGGAGAGGATCACCGCGGAGGGCTCGCGGTACATCAACTGGCTGAACGTCTCCTGGGAAAGCCATTGGAGCGGCAGTCTGCTGAGTCTTTCCCTGTGCGCCGCAAGCTGGCTCGGCGACATGGGCAGCCGCTATTTCGTCTATCACTACGATTTTGCCGCCGGTCAGAAGCTGACCAACGCGCAGGTGCTTGACCGCGTGGGCGTCCGCGGGGCGGACTTCACCACGGCGCTGCGGCGTGCGGCGGCGCAGACCTTCGACGCTATGTATGCGCCGTGGGGCGTGAACGATATCGGCCCGGAGGATGAGACGTTCCCCTCCGCCTGCATCGAGCTGGCAGCCCTGCGGGCGCGGACGGTGCAGGAACGGAACACGGGGCTGGAGACCGCCGTGTTCTATCCCAACGGGGACGGCACCTTCACCGCCTATCAGCCTGTCGGCATGGTGGCTGGCGCCGGTTGGTACGACCGGGAGATGACCGTGAAGCCCGGTGCAAGCGAATGGGCGGCCGCCAAGGCGCCCAGCTCCGCCTATGGCTTCGTGTCTGCCGCCCTCACCGGGGACGGCGCCTCCGTCCGTATCACAAAGGGCAAGGACGGCTTCTTCGACAGCGAGACATACCGCAAGTCCTTCGGCTTCAGCTACGACACGGAGTACCCCATCGCCGGGTGCTACGGCGACTATCAGGATATCTTTGTGGGCGTGTGCGGGCAGGAGCTGTACCCCTATGCGTTCCTGCTCACCAAGGGCAATACGGTGGAGTACGCCGACATTTTCGGCGGCTTGGGCGGGAAGTCTCTCTGCTGCGGCGGCCCGCTCTACGGCCTGCGGGACATCGTCCGCTTTGAAAGCGGCATCTGCGCCGACGAGCACGGCGGCGGCTATGAGACAGTGTACGCCGTGGACAAGAGCGGCGCGAAGTACGATCTGGCCCAGCGCATCGTGCCGATGAGCAGCACCATGTCCACCGGCGTCACCGGCGACTGGTATGCGGACGTGCATCACGGCGGGGAGGGCAGCGGCTACACGGATCGCTATGCGCTTTCCATCCAGAGCAACGGCTTCACCGATATCCAAAATACCGTGGAGGGGCTGGACGACCCCATCACATACAGCGGCTACGGCACCTATCTGGGTACGACGGAGCAGGGGATGCTCTATCGCTTCCAGCTCCGCTGCGGCGACCGCTCCTGCGACGCAACCTTCGCCTTCGCCCTCGACTTCTCCGATAGCTGGGACGGCACGCTGATCGTCACTACCGTGGCCGGCGTGGATCTCTTTGACGCCGGTGAGGGCGGCAGCACTGCCTTTACCCGTGGCGCATGATACGGCACACAGAGGAAAGCACCGGTCACCGGTGCTTTCCTTTTGCCTGCGGCGACCGTTGACGCGGTGGGTGAGACGCACGGTTGCAAGGGACGCGGCGTTATGGTATAATGACGGCTGTTTTGCGCGCCCGGCGAAGCCGTACGCCCGGCGACCCGGCGGGTGACCGCCGGATCGTAAGACCAAACGAACTAAAAGGAGCAACAGCGTGTCCATGCAGAACATGAACGTAACGACGAAAAAAACCTTTGACATCAGCGCGGCGGCGCTCCATATCCTCGCCATGACCCTTATGCTGATGGATCACCTCTGGGCCACCCTCCTTCCGGCGCAGGAATGGCTGACCTGCGCGGGGCGGCTGGCCTTCCCCATCTTCGCCTTCATGGCGGTGGAGGGCTATTTCCACACCCACAGCTTTCAAAAATACGCCCTGCGGATGCTGGTGTTCGCGGTGCTCTCCGAGATACCCTTCGACCTGATGTACGGCGGCACATGGTTCTACCCGGTACACCAGAACGTGATCTGGACGCTGCTGCTGGGGCTTCTGGGCATCCGGCTGACAGAGGCGGTACGGCGGAAGGGAAAGCGCTGGGCGTTCCTGCTGGTGTTCGTCCTCGTGGCCCTCGCCGGTATGGCGCTGGGTACGCTGGGCATGGTGGACTACTACGGCGCCGGTGTTTTGACGGTGCTGATCTTCTACATCTTCCGGGGGCGGAAATGGTGGTGTCTGCTGGGGCAGCTGCTGGCCCTCTACTGGGTGAATGTGGAGCTGCTGGGTGGCCTGATGTACCCCGTGAGGCTGCTGGGCATGGAATTTGAGCTGTGCCAGCAGGGGCTGGCGCTGCTGGCGCTTATTCCCATCTGGCTGTACCGCGGGCGGCAGGGCTAC
>ERZ506918.378-NODE-378-length-19437-cov-4.946032_pt1 | contig 19437 bp, 14 predicted proteins | sample MGYA00513975_ERZ506918 | MGnify/ENA metagenome assembly ERZ506918 | reverse complement strand
ATATGCATATTTATAAACAAGCAAGTTGATATTTATTCACTTGCGAAACTTTAGTAATATAACAGAAAGGTCAAGGCCACGTCGCACCATACAGGTCCCTACGGCCTGGCCTGATATTAGGGTCAACTTTAGACACAATTCTGTGCTTGTTGGTTTTGCTTGATGCGAATGGTCAAGCGAATTTGGTTCTCGTAATGAGCATCTTCGTTGATCTTGCTGATGCGGCATTCAAAGATAGATGCCCACCCCATTTCCAATAATTGGGCAATCTCTGTATTGGAAGTGCGAGGAAGATAGCCCAGCAGATATTCCTCTTTCTCGTTGTTATCTGCCACCTTTGAGTAAACCACAGCGACTGTATTCTTGTCGTATGGGTTCTCTTGGTCTCTTTGTAATTCAAGCAGAGTGCCGACCTTCAACTCTTCCCAAACTTCATTGGCATCATGATATTGGCGACCTGCGAGATGACATTCCTTGAAAAATAACTTTTTTTTCTTCATAACTTTGCTATTTTGATTTCTGTGTGCAAAGTTAGCTTGCACTTGTGCCAATTCGTGGGACAGCAAGTCTTTTTTTATGTGTTTAGAGGAAATATTTTAAAGTATACTTTGCAAAAATACGAAAATATTTCTAACTATACTTCGAAATAATCCTAGAAGGTGGCTTGTTTAAAGAAATTTAATGTTTTTCCTATGATTTTCTGTTCCTAAGGTGAAAAGCAAATGAATTTGGCTTGCCTTCTAGAGAAGAGGGATTTCCCGGGGGGCTGCGTTCCAATTAGCTTGCTCCAGTTGTTCCAATTGATTTGAAAAATCTCAGTCTCAGTTGTCTCAGTAAAAAAATAAGGGGGTATCATTTTCCCATTTTCTCTTTCTTTCCTTTTTGCTGTTTTTGTAACTTATTGATTATTAATTAATTATATATAAATATATAATAGATATATAAGAATAAAAGAAAAAGAGGGGGTGCTTGAAAAATAACTGAGACAACTGAGACTGAGATTTTTGATGCCTTTAGCTGAAATCAAAAACAATTCTAACTCCCTATCAAGCAGATGTTTATGTGGATGGTATTCGTGCGTCTAAGTTTGTCACCTTCTTCTCGTAATCAGAAAAAAGAAAATATTTCTTCCAAAAAAGGGGCGTTTTTTGGGATTTTATTCGTATTTTTGCCCTGTCGTTTGATACGATTTCAACAATAAACAATTCAAAACCTAAAAAATCAATTGGATATGAACATATTGAAAAAGCTATTTGGTGGGCAAAAAACTACTGAAGAAGTGAGAGAAACGAAGGAAAAGGGCTTCGACAAGGTGAAATATGAAGGTGTTCGTGCTCTCCGCATGCATCAATTTGACCTTGCAGCCAAGTCTTTGGAACACGCTCTGCAGCTGAATGCTGAAGATCTGGAATGCCGCGACTATCTTTCTCGTGCCTACATCTCGATGGGCAACCTGCAGCAGGCTTACGCCCAGTTGCAGAAAATCTCAGAGGCACAGACTGATAACATGGCTGTATTGCTGCGTATGGCGGATGTGGCGTATATGATGGAGGATTATATCGCCATGACGGATGTGTGCGACAAGGCTCTGCAGCTGGATGCTGAGAATGTAGAGACGTATTTCTTCTATGCTAGAGCCTGCAAAGGACTGGGCGATGCACCCCGTGCCGTGTCGATGCTGACAGAGGCGATAGGCAAGCGTGAGGATTTCTATGCCGCCCGATTGCTTCGTGGCAGCATCCTGTTGGATCAGGCTCAGCTTTCCGAGGCAGAACTCGATGCAACTTTCCTCTATGAGCATATTCCGGGCAACGAGGATGTGCTGTTGCTGAAGGCTCGTGTAGAGAAGGCGCAGGGAAAGATGGAGGAGGCTGAACAGACCTACGGTAAGGTGATGGATGTAAATCCTTTCTCTATTGATGCGTATCGTGAGCGCAGCGAGGTTCGCAGAAGTCTGGGTGATAGTGTCGGTGCTGCCGAGGATGAGGCTGCAGCCAAGGAAATGGGTGCCGAAATTCCGGAACCATCAGAGGGAATAGAGCAGAAAATCAAGGAGAAAATGCAGCAGATGGACCCCTATAAGGTTTTCCATAACGAATACTGAATAATAGAATTTCATCTTTCTAACTGGAAAAAAATATTTTCCCAGTTAGAAAGATTATTTTTTATAACTACAAGTCGTCGTTTTCATCGTCTATAGACGATAAAATGTAATACAGGAATTACTTGAATGCGCCAGCATCTGAATCGTAGTTGTTAATGTTCTTCCGGATGTTCTTCTTCTTTCCGGAGAAGAAGTTGTAGCTGACACCCAGCATCAGCATGCGGCGATTATCCTTGATGATGTGCTGCTCCGTCTGGTTCATAATCGGATTGTCGAACGTCTTGCTCTCATACTTGGCTGGTGCAAACATCCACAAGCCATAGAACGAGAAACGCCAGGCTCCCTTCTGGTAAAAAGCAGAGAATTCACTCTTGGACTCATCTGCCTTGCGATAGTCCAAGACTGCCATCTTTGAAGGAATATTTCCCTGGTAAGATGCTCCCCAGTTTCCCTTCCGGAAATAGATGCCATATTTGAAAGGACTCCACCAGTAGCAATGGCGACCATAGGAATTGCTGATTACCTCTCGCTCAAAACCTCCACCCACCATCAGTTTCAATACCTCGTTCTTGAACGGCTTGAACTGAAGATAATAGCCTGTGCCATAACGCCAATAGAAACTGCCGTTTTCATAGGTAGAGACAATACTGCGCCTGTCGTTCACCGTAGTCCAATAATAATAAGGTGTGATTACCTTGTCATTATAGATTCCATAAAGTGATACTTGCAGGTAGAGCATCGCATCATTATAGGTGTATCTGAATATCGGTCCCCATTCCATCGTAGCCTTTACATTCGGGTTGCCCTGCTTCATCAGTCCGGGGATGACAATCGTCATGTTCTCGCTCAATGTTGAAATGGCGGGGTAATTGGTGCCGCTGGATGATAGCAGCTGCAACGAACCGTTCTTCAGCTTATAAGATAAATACAGCAACGGATGAATATAGTTGTTGTTATAGGTGAGATCCTGATAGCTCTGGGTTCTCCACGTGCTCTTTACGCCTATGCGATAGGTAAACTTGCCGATATGGTTCTGGTATTGGGCATAAACCGTATTGATCTTGATGCATGAAGAATACTTGGATGGCTCATAGCCGGAAAGGATATTGCGCACATTATAGTCGCTCCACTTATTCCAGGTATAAACTCCTGCCGACAGCTCTCCCTGCTCCCATTCTTTGGTATAATCTGCTTCTCCTATCAGGGAATAGATGTGGCTCCTGGAGTGCATGTCGTCATCGGTCAAGATGCTATCCTTGTCGGAAGTCCATTGCCGGTTGAGCATTTGCTGCCTGGTGTTGAAGTAAGAGCCGAGCACGTCCACATCGAGTGTCTGCTTATGGGCAAACTGCTTGCTGAGATAGAGATCTACTGCTGGCTTCACGTAATCTACAATATCCTTCGTGTTTCCGAATCCATCCTGCCAAGCCTCGTTTCCTTGCGTTGCAACCTCGCTATTTCCCCGGTTGAACTTATGTGACAATTCTGGTGAAAAGGTGACCTGGAAAGTTACGTCATCTGGCTTGCTGTAAGCATACTTCAGGTTGAACTTGTTGTCGGTATAGCCAAAACGCTTGTGCAGATGGTAATCATAGACAGCCTGTTGGTTGTCAAGCGTAAAGGAATACTGGTTGTCTTCTATCCAGTCACGATAGTTTCTCACGTTGATGCTGTAATCGAAGGAAAACTGATGATTGCCCTTGTTGTACTTGAAATACACATTGTCATTGCTAAACCCTGTGGTCAAGGCACTGGACACGTCAAAACCGGTAGTATAACCCGTATCAAGCGGCTTGGTAATGATGTTCATCAAGATGCCCACATCGCCGTATCTGATAGGAGGATCTTCGTAGTATTCCACCTTTTTTATTTTGTTGGCGGCAATAGCCTTCAAGTCGTTCTCGCTCGTCATCGGCACGTTGTTGATGAGAATCTTGATGGATTTGCCTGTCATACTGGATGTCTTGCCGGTCATCGGATCGGTATAGATTCCCGGGAGTGTTCCCAGGAGATCCTGTGAATGGCGTGAGTTCCTGATCTGTTCGTCAGAGAATGTATAAGAGGCATGGTCGCCGTGGTCGATACGCAGCTTGCCCTTTACTTCCACCTTGCCCAGTTGATAGGCATTCGCCTGCATCCTCACATTTCCGATACGGGCAATAGGTACCAGCTTGCAAATCGTCTTGTAGCCCACGAACGAAACCTTCATGAGGGCCTGTTTCTGCTGACAGGGGATGACGAAATCGCCGTTAGCGTTGCTCACGCCTCCACAGAGAAAGGAGGAATCCTTCGGGTTGAGCAGCTGGATATTGGCGAATTCTACAGGAAGATTGTGATTGTCTATTAGTCTGCCTATCAGCTTGCGCTCGCTCTTGCGTATGCATTCTACCGTGATGAGGCTGTCACCTACGGTCATCTGCATCGGATAGAAACCGATTACCTTGCGGATGGCATCGGGAATATTGGCTGTCTTCACGTTCTGGGTAACTGTGAAGTCTTCCAGTTCGTTGTAGATGAAACTGATTTTGTAGCGCTTGGAAGCCTTGTCGAGGTCGATGAGGACGTCCGACATACTGCGGTCGTGATAGTTGCGCTGGATGTGCTGTGCGCTCATCGCCAGGGCGAACGTGCACAGCAGGAATATGATGGCTGAAAATCTTCTCATAATGATGTTGCTTTTTATTTGTTATTTTACAATCAGCTCGTTTTGTTGCAATTCGATGTTTACATTCTCGAATTGGTTCAGTTCTTTTACGATGTTCTCGATGCTCGAATGACTGTTCCATTCATAATAGAGGCGGAGGGTCTTGTCCTCGTTATTCTCAAACTTCACTTGTAAATCATAATAAGAAGCAATTTCAGAAAGCATCTGCTCGAAAGCCACATTCTCGAAAGTCTTGTGAATGGCTGGCTTTTCTGGTTTCGGATGAGTCAGGGAATCCTTTGCTGCTACCTGCTTTGCGGAATCTGATTTTATGACTTCCGGATGAGTGTCTGCGGTTACCTGGGTTGGTTCCTGGCTGCGCTTGATGTAAGTATGGATTGCGGCAAAGGCAATACCCGAAATCAAGACAAAACCGGCGATGGATGCAGCCAGCTTGCGCCAGGAAGTTATAGGATGAGTTGCTTTTTCCTGAAGTTGATGCTCCTGGCTGAATTTCTCCCATTCCTCATCTACATTAATAATAGGAGAGGGGCTTTCAAGTGCAGAATCCACTTCCATCATCGTCTGATAGAGTTTTCGGCATTCCTCATCCTGCAATATTTCACGAATCTCCTCATCAGAATACTTCTCCTGATGGTCGATGATATCCAGTATTTTTTCAAACTTGTCCATAATAAATCTGCTAAGGGTTAAACTTTTGCTTTAATTTTCTGATGCCTTGCGCCAGATGCTTATAAACTGCCACTTCGCTGATGCCCAATTCCGTAGCAATCTCCCGATATTTCAGTTTCTGCCGAAAACGGAGATCGAGTACCTTGCGGGTTTGTGGCGTGAGTTCAGCATCCATATAAGCCTGAATTGCCTCGTACTTTTCGGTCTCCCTGTCTATTTCGGTAATCGTCGCTTCCAGGGGAGCTATCGAAGGCGAAGTATCGGCTTTCAGAAGATGATGAACCCGGTCTTTCATCTTCTGTCGGCTCAACAGGTTGAGGCATTTATGGCGCACACACACCAGAAGATAGCTCCCGGCGTTAGTGGAAGGCAGGGGCGAATTGCTGGTTATAGTCTCGTTATCAAGACCCAGTTGAGTCTTTCCGTCGAGCACATCGGCAAAGACTTCGCTCACCACATCCTTGCTGGCTGCATCATCCTTCAGAAGTACCCTGGCCAATTGGTACATCCTCAGATAATGCTGCCGGAAGAGCTGTTCTATCGTTTCTTTGTTTATTTGCATTACTTTATTTCTTTTCTTTTGCCTATATTACAATCGAATTTTCATTTTCCTAACCCTTAGCAGAATATTTTTTAATGCAAATTTTTTAAACGTCAAAATTACCCTATCGGACTTGCTCCTTCTTCAGATGCTTATAAAGCCACAGGAAGGCGGGAATGAGGAAGAGATCAGCCATGACCCACGCCACAGGGTCGCCGAAGCAGACTCCCGTCCACGCCAGGGCAGGTACCAGCCAGAGACTCACACCGCATCTCGCTATCATTTCCATCACGCCACTCAGCATCGAGAGATTGCTGTAACCCAAGCCCTGGATGCTGTAGCGCAGGATGGTGAGCAAGCCCAGACAAGGATAGAAATAGTTGGCTATGCGCATAAACTGGGCAGCATAAGTCACCACCTCTGCTTCGCCCTTATCCACGAAGAGCATCATCATCTCGTCGGCAAACGGATAGATGAGCAGGAAGGTGAAGACGAAATAAACCAGCATCATCCTGATGGAAGCCCTTACGCCCTGACCGATTCTATCCAGTTTCCGGGCTCCCAAGTTCTGACCGCAATAGGTAGCCATCGCCACTCCGATGTTCTCGAATACGCAGGTAAAGAGATATTTGATGCGCATAGAGGCAGTAAATGCAGCCACATAAACCGTTCCCAGAGCGTTGTTGGCACTCTGCAGCATGATGAGGCCGATGGCAGTAATGGAGAACTGCAGACCCATCGGAACGCCGTTGTTCAGCAGAATGCTTATCTTCTTATTATCGAATTTCCTTTCCTCACCCTTCGGAATCAGAATCTGCATCTTCTTCTTGATAAACCAGATACAGAGCAGTACGGAAATGCCCTGCGAGAGCCAGGTGGCAATGCCTGCACCCTCTACGCCCAGTCCCATGCCGAGAATCAGAATGCCATCGAGAATGATGTTGATGACCGAGGCGGTAATGAGAAAATAGAAAGGCTGCTTCGAGTTGCCCAGGGCACGAATCTGACCGGAGAGCAGATTGTAGGCTATAGTGAAAGGAATCGCCGCAAACTGCAGCATCAGGAAGATGTAGGCATCATCGAACACCTCCTTCGGCGTATTTACCAGATGCAGAATCTTTCCGCAGAAGATGCAGGAAAGAAAGGTGATGACCACGGCAAACACCACGGCGATGCGTATGCTGTTGCTCACGTAAGCCCGCATCTTGGCGTAATCCCTGGCGCCGAAAGCCTGGGCGATAGGAATGGCAAAACCGGCACAGGAGCCGTTGCAGAAGCCCATGATGAGAAACATGATGGAGCTGGATGCGCCTACTGCCGCAAGTGCTCCCACGCCAATCCATCTTCCCACGATGGCGGCATCGATAATGAGATACATCTGCTGAAGGATGTAACCCAAGATAAGTGGAATTGCAAATTTGATGATGGCTCGCAAAGGCGAGCCTACTGTCATGTCATTAGTAGACTTTGAACTTTGAGTTTTGACCATTGAACTTTATGATTAGTTTTTGTTATCCTAAAAATATAAGGAGGATGCACTCTTTATTTGAGTGCATCTCCAATCTTCTGTCTGATTTGTGTCATTTTGTTGCGGCGCTCAATGGAAAACGTATCTCCGTGGGTTTCCACATAATCGAAGAGCATGAAAGCCTTGTTCAGCAGTTCATCTCTTGCGGGCTGTCCCACGGTATCTGCCTCGTGATAGTAGAGTTCGGCAAGCATGTCCATCTTGGAGAGTCGCTTCTCCTCATCGTCGATTCCTGCCATTGCCTTCATCACGTCCTCGATGGTGGCGATGCTGTAGAAGGCATAAGGACCTACGTATTGATTGTAGAGCTCCTTAATCTTCTCACGTCTCACCTCCACCTCTTTCTTTTCGAGCATTCTTTCGAGTGCCGCCATAAACTCGCGAATCAGTCGCTGTATGTAGTCTCGTTGTAGCATAATCTTGTTTTTGCTTAATTTACTTGCTGAATTTGTTTTTTCTTTTATTCATTGTTGTTGATTGCCTCCACATACTCCCACAGTTTCTTGTAGAAAGGATGCTTCGTCATCGTGTCCTTGTTGCCCAGGATGATGAGCTTCATGCGGGCTCTCGTCATCGCCACGTTCATGCGGCGGAGGTCTTTCAGGAATCCAATCTGTCCCTCGTCGTTGGAACGCACCAGCGAGATGAGTATCACGTCTCTTTCCTGACCCTGGAAACCATCCACCGTGTTTACGCTGATCAGGCGGCGGTAAGGCTTGAAGAACTCATACTTCTTGATGAGCTTCTTCAGATACTGCACCTGGGCACGATAAGGCGAAATGATGCCTACATCGATGCTCTCACTCAATACCCGCTGCTTGCCTATCTTGGTGAAGTATTCCGCCAGGGTCAGCAGGGTGAGCTCGGCTTCTGCCTTGTTGATGCGCCCGAAACTCTCGCCCACAAACTGCTCCTTGTAAAGTGAAGAGTGATGAGTGAAGAGTGAAGAATTCTCTTGTTCTTCACTTTCTTCCGAAGCATCATCAGAAGAGCTATTGAATTCTTCACTCTTCACTCTTCGTTTTTCACTTCTAAAGAACATGACGGGGCGACCGAACTCAAAATTGTGCTCGATATCCTGGTCAGAGGTGCGGAAGACCTCAATGGCTGTCTGGTTCAGCGAATTATAAAAGCTCTTTCCCACCTGTAGCGGGAACCAGGCATCACCTCGTTTCACCTTCCGCTGCATGCCCATCTGTTCGGTAAGCTTGCGGAAGGCTTCTTTCTCGGTATAATACTCCAACTGGAGTAATGTGCGTTGCTGCAATAATGCCTGAATTGGTGAAATCTGTTCCATATAGGATGCAAAGTTACACCAATTCAGGCAAAAATAAGAAGATAATAGGATAAATTATCTAAAATTTATTTCATGATGCGTTCTACGTCCTGGATGGTGCGGTTGAACGGACCATTGTGCTCCAGCTTGATGGTGCACATGGCAGCTGCAAACTTGCCAGCCTCGGTAGGAGTGGCACCCTGCAGACGCTTGTAGAGATAACCGGCAGAATAGGTGTCGCCGCATCCGGTAGCATCCACCACCTCGTGAGGGGGATAAGCGGGAATCTCGTAGAAGGTGTCATCTACATAAATCAGAGAACCCTCGCTGCCCAGCGTGATGATTACCTCGGTAACTCCCCACGAATGTATCAGCTTCGCAGCCTCGCGTGGCTCCTTCAGCCCCGTGATGGTCTCCATCTCCGTCTCGTTCACCTTCAGATAGTAGGTGTTCTTCAGCACCTCGAGCTTCTCCTTCCAGTCGATGGGATAAACCTTCTCGTCTCTCACCTCGCGCAGATAGCCCTGCACGTCGATGGAAACCCTTCCGCTGTGCGAGAGGAATTCCACTACCTCGGGCGAGAAATCATCGCTCAGCAGACTTCCCAGGTGATACACCTTCGCCTCCACGTGCTCCAGCTGTCTGATGGTGAATGGATCAGCCTTGGCAAGCACACGCTGCTTGCGCTCGTTCTGGTTTTCTCCGTAGATATTCTCGAAGAAGACGGTATTGCGCGATGGATTGAGGGTTACTTCTATGCCCGCCTGGCGCATCTTTTCTACAGGCTCTGTTTCTGTAGGGTCCATTGCCGTGATGAGCGAAAAGCTCACATCCTTGGGCAGTTGGTTGATGGCGTAGGCGAAGTAGAACGATGTGCCGCCAGCCATGTAAACAGTTCTGTTTGGGGTAACTATCTTGTCTTTGGTTACGTGCCCTATACAACAAATATCTTTCATCTATTTCTATTTTAAACGGGTGCAAAGGTACAAAAAAACTTTGAGTTAGATTTGGTTTTTTGCTTTAAATTCAGCTTTTATTGCAAATATTTAGAAGAAAAGGGCGTTTTTCTTTTGTGATGTTCTTATTTTAATGTACCTTTGCAGCAGAATTTAGTAAACTGAACATTATCACGAGAAAAGATTGAAACTTATATTATGTGGTTTGATCATTTAATCAACGTGCATTCGGCGGTGCAAGGCATCGTCATTCTTTCATTGATTTGTACCCTAGGTCTTGCCCTGGGCAAGATTCATGTCAAGGGAATCTCCCTCGGCATAGCCTTCGTATTCTTTGTGGGCATCGTGGCGGGCCATCTCGGACTCTCCATCGACGAGAACATGCTGGAGTTTGCCGAGAGCTTCGGACTCACCATGTTCGTGTATGTGCTGGGTCTCTATGTGGGTCCTAACTTCTTCGGTTCGATGCGCCACGAGGGCATCTCGCTCAATCTCTGGAGCCTGGCTGTCATCGCCGTGGGAACCGTATTCTCGCTTGCCCTGTGCCTGGTGCTGCCCGTGAGCCTGCCCGATATGGTGGGCATTCTCTGCGGCGCCACCACCAATACTCCGGCTCTGGGTGCTGCCCAGCAGGCGCTGCAGCAGCTGGGATTGCCTAGCGGCGGAGCAGCCCTGGGCTGTGCGGTAACCTATCCTCTGGGCGTTGTGGGCGTCATCCTGGCGATGATGTTCCTGCGAAAGCTCTTCGTAAAGCCTGAGGACCTGGAGATCCGACGTGCCGATGAGGATGACCATACATCCATCGGACAGTACGTCATCGTAAACCCGGCTCTCAACGGCAGTACCATCGCCGAAATCTCGATGATGACCCATCGCAAGTTCATCATCTCCCGTGTATGGCGAGGCGAGCAGGTCATCATTCCAGAGGCTGATACCGTGCTCCATACCAACGATAATGTGCTCGTGGTTACCAATAAGGATGAGGCAGCTGCCATGCAGATACTCTTCGGAAAGAAGGTGGATAAGGAGTGGAATAATGATAAGGTGGACTGGAACGCCATCGATGCCAAACTGGAGAGCAGAATCATCGTGATGACCCGTCCGGGACTCAACGGCAAGCGACTGGGAAGCCTGCAGATGCGCAATACCTATGGCGTGAATGTGAGCCGAGTGCTGCGTGGTGATATCCGACTGCTGGCTACCGACGACCTCCGTCTGCAGTATGGCGACCGACTGACGGTGGTGGGCGACCCTACGAGCATCGACCATGTGGAGCAGTTTCTGGGCAATGCCGTGAAGACGCTCAACGAGCCTAACCTGGGTGCCATCTTCCTGGGTATCATCCTGGGACTCGCCGTGGGAACCATTCCGCTGAATATTCCGGGAATGACGGCTCCCGTACGTCTGGGTATTGCCGGTGGTCCTATCGTAATGGGTATTCTGATTGGTGCGCTGGGCCCTAGGGTGCAGTTCATCTCTTATATGACGCGTAGTGCGGGACTGATGCTCCGCGAGCTGGGTCTTGCCCTGTATCTGGGCTGTCTGGGTCTGTCGGCTGGTGGACAGTTCTTCGAGACGGTGGTTCGTCCCGAGGGTTTGATGTGGGTAGGCATCGGTTTCCTCATCACGGTGGTTCCGGTTATCATCGTGGGCTTCATCATCCTGAAGACCAAGAAGTACGATTTCGGCAGCATCTGCGGCATTCTCTGCGGCAGTATGGCGAATCCGATGGCGCTTACCTATGCCAACGAGACCCTGGATGGCGATACGCCTAGCATCAGCTATGCTACGGTTTATCCGCTCGGCATGTTTATCCGAGTCATCATCGCCCAGGTCATCATCATGTTCTTCGTGTAAATATTGTTAATCCTGCGGATTTCTATCCGTAAAAATATTAGAAAAGGCTGATTTCAGTTAGAAATCAGCCTTTCTCTTTATCGTTATTTTCTTACCCGTCAGGGGATGTTCGAAGGTAATCTCCTCGGCATGTAGATGCAGTCGGGCAGCCTTCTCGTTGCCGTAGAGCGGATCGCCCAGGATGGGAGCATTCAAACCCTCCTGATGGGCACAATGCACACGCAGCTGGTGGGTTCTGCCCGTCTTGGGATAGAGGGCGATGCGGAGATGTGAGCCGTCGATGCGCTCCAGAATTTCATACTCCGTAATGGCCTCCTTGCCCTGCTCGTGATTCACTATCTGGCGGGGGCGATTCAGATAATCGGGCAGCAGCGGAAGGGAGATGATTCCCTTTTCCGGAATGTCTCTTCCCAGAATGTCTTTTTCCGAAATCTCCTTTTCCGGAATGTCTTTTCCAAAAATCTCCTTTCCCGGAATGTCTTTTTCTGAAATGATGGCGATGTATTTCTTCTGCACCCGATGGTTCAGAAACTCCTTCTGTAGGCGATGATAGGCAAATTCGGTCTTGGCGATGATCATCAGTCCGCTGGTCGCCATGTCCAGCCGGTGAACGATGAGCGGACCGGTAGCCTCGGGATATTTCCTTCGCATCAGCGCATAGACCGATGGCTGGGCAGCGTCCTTTCCCGGTACAGAGAGCAGTCCTGCAGGTTTGTGGATCACGGTCAGCTCGCAGTCTTCGTAGAGCGTTTCCACCTGCTCATAGAGCGTCTCTACCAGTTTAGGGAATGGTCCCTTCTGTCCGCCGATGCCGTTTTCTGCCGATGCAGGGCTTTCGAATACCGATGGCGGCAGCATCCAATGCAGTATCGGCTTGCACTTGCCGTTGCAGGCAGGATAGAACTGCAGGTGGTGACGGATTTCCTCCTTCGGGCTTTCTCCCCACCAGAACATAGCCATCTGCAGCGGTTTGTAACCATGCTGGTAGGCATATTGCAGCAGTTTCGGTTCGCAGCACTCGCCACTTCCGGCTGGCGGCACCATCTTCAGGGCTGCAATCCTGCTCGTAGCTATCGCCGCCTGCGGATACTCCTTCAGGGCTTCATCTCTGAAAATCTCCAGCAGATCCTTGCTTTCTCCCTCCTGGTTCAGCATTCTGAACTGCGAGAAAAGCCATTGCTGCAGGGCATCAGAGAGTTGCTTGCGCAGCTGTTTCAGCCTCAGTATATTCTCCTGATAATCCTCAAATTCCGTTTCCAGGGCTGTCTTTTCCGAGAGTGATTTCTTCAGTCGGCGCAGTTCAGCCTTCATAAACTGGCTTTCCCTGATCATCTCCGCCTCTTCCGCTTCTGATAGGTTTCCTGCCTCTCTGCGGCTGTCACGCTTTGCCTTCGCTTCCTTCATCTTCTCCTGATAGGCGGCGATGGTACGCTTCCGCTCCTCCTGCAGTTGCCGGATCAGGGTTCTGGCTTTCTTCATCCTTTCATCCTTCTCCAGGTGGCTGATGCTCTGGTTGATACGGGAAATCTCTGCCTCGTGGGTCTTGAAGTAGCCGTCGGGCTGCAGGTAGTCGAATACGGCAGGCACGAAGTCCTCCCAGTCGCTTCTACCGCCAATCTGTCCGCTGTAGGCAGCCAGGTATCCCCATTTCGGAGCCTTGCTATCGGCAGCTGGGTATCCCCATTTTGGGACATCGGTATCTGTTTTTACATTTTCTACGATGAGTACGCCAAACATTTTGCCGCGCGCAATCTCTTCCTGCCAGTCTTCTCGTCTGGCAAGCATCTCCTGCACTTCCCTGCACGCCTGGATGCAGAGCGGATGCGGTTCGTAATCCAAAGGATTGTTCATCCTTGCAGGAACATTTTCTGAAGTATGATGGAATGGATGGAAAATCATGCTGCAAAGTTACAAAAAAAATGCAGAAGTCTTGGTTTATCCACAGAAAAATCTTACTTTTGCACCATTAAAGGAAAAATTAAGATATGCAAACGAAAAATAACAATATATTCTACCATCTGGTAGCCTTCCTGACGGTGGCGATCTGGGGAACCACCTTCGTTTCCACCAAGGTGCTGATGCTGAACGGGCTTTCTCCTGCTCAGATCTTCACCCTGCGTTTCAGCATCGCCTACGTGCTGATGCTGGCGTTCAATCATCGCCGTCTCTTTGCCGATTCCTGGCAGGATGAGGCTAAGATGGCGTTGCTGGGCATTACGGGCGGTTCGCTCTATTTCTGCAGCGAGAATGAAGCGATGAACTTTACCACCACCACCAATACCTCGCTCATAGTCTGTTCGTGTCCGCTCTTTGCCACCCTGCTGGTTCGTCTGGTCTATAAGGATTCCAACCGCATTCATATCGTCCAGCTGCTGGGTTCTCTTCTGGCATTTGTGGGTATGATCATCGTGGTATTGAACGGCAGGTTTGTGCTTCATCTTTCTCCGGTGGGCGATGCATTGGCGTTTACGGCGTGTATGTGCTGGGCGATTTATTCGCTGCTGATGAAGTCAACCACGGGCGATTACAGCCCTGCATTCATCACCCGCAAGGTGTTTTTCTATGGTGTTCTTACCATCTTGCCTTATTATATCTTCATTCCGGTTTTTCCTCCGCTCGAGGTATTCACCCGTCCCCAGGTATTCGGCAATCTGCTCTTTCTGGGCTGCCTTGCCTCTATGATCTGCTTCCTCACGTGGAACTGGTGCATCTCAAAACTGGGAACGGTAAAGGCTACCAACTGGGTGTATTTCAACCCGATAACGACGATGATTTTCGCTTCATGGGTGCTTGGCGAGCAGATTACCCCCTATTTTCTGGCGGGTGCCGCCTGCATCCTGATAGGAATGTATGTGGCGGATAAGAAAACGAAAGGGGAGCAGTAATATATTGAACTCCGCAAGTCTCAGTAATGAATAAATAAAAAAAGGGTGTGATATGCCTTCCCTTCAGATACCCCCTCCGTAAAAACTGTGATAACTGTTATTGTGATAGCTGTGATCACTCTTGATGCACTGAAACAGTGCATCAAGGTTGATGTCCGAATGATGGTAGGATTTCTATCTTCATATTCTCCTTGTCGTATCGAATGCCATCTCGCTCTATGAAGCGGGAGAGGGAGCCAGCTTGGGAGAGCTCTCTTGGTGTGCCGATGCTGAGATGACCGGGCTCCATCAGCCAGAGGCTGTCGGCTAGCTGCAGTGCCAGCTCTACATCGTGAGTGGAGAGCAGGATTGCCTTGTGCTGCTCGTGTGCCAGGCGACGGAGCATCTGAAGGGTTTCTACCTTGCTGGGAAAATCAAGGAAGGCGGTAGGCTCGTCGAGAATGATGATGCGGGTCTGCTGGGCAAGCGCCTTGGCTATCATCGTCTTCTGACGCTCGCCATCGCTCAGCTCGGAGATGTTGCGCTGGGCGAGGTGACGGATGCCGACCTGGTGGATGGCTTCATCCACTATCTGCTGATCTGCCGGAGTCAGGGTGCCCCAGAAATTGGTGTAGGGAGACCTGCCGATGCCTACAATCTCCTTGACAGACAGCTGGGGAACATCGACACGGGAGGTGAGAACCACGCCGATCTGACGGGCTAGCTGCAGCGCCGGATAAGCGGAAAGAGGCTGATCCTGAAGAAGGATTTCGCCATCCAGGGCTGGCTGGAAACCGCAAAGGGTTCTGAGCAGGGTGGATTTGCCCACTCCGTTGGCGCCGATGAGGCAGGTGAGCTCGCCCGGATGCAGGGAGGCAGAAACAGCAGAGGCTATCACCCGGAGCTGATGCTTCGGACGATAGCCAATGCTTAGATTCTTGAATGTAATGCAGGATTCCATCAAAAATATTTTTCCTTGTTGTTTTCGGACCTGTGATTCCTGGAATGCAGGAATTACTTAGCTGCCAAAACCTCAACCTCTACGAGTGCGCCCTTAGGCAACTTCTCTACGGCTACGGCTGAGCGAGCTGGATATGGCTGGCTGAAGAACTCGGCATAAACCTCGTTCATGGCTGCGAAATCGTCCATGCTGTTCAGATAAACGGTAGTCTTCACTACGTGAGAAAGGTCGGTACCGGCCGCCTTCAGGATGTTCTGGGCATTGGTGAGGCTCTGACGAGTCTGCTCCTTGATGCCACCCTCTACGAAGTTGCCTGTTGCTGGGTCGATAGGAATCTGACCTGATGCAAATACGAAACCGTTTACTTCGATAGCCTGGCTATATGGACCGATAGCTGCAGGCGCATTGTCTGTGTGAATTGCGTTCATAATTTATTTTCTTTTTCTATTATTAAATCATTCTAGATGCAAAGATAAGCAATTTTTCCCATAATAGGCCTATTTCGCATCAAAATTTAATAAGTTTTCTTACTATATTCGCTCGGTGTACATCCAAATTGCTTCTTGAAGCTGGTTGAGAAGTGGGAGAGGGTGTTGAATCCCGTCATGTAGGCAATCTCCGAGATGTTGTACTTGCCTTCCACGATGAGGGTGGCGGCACGATTGAGCTTATAGGTCTTGAAGAAGACGCTTGGATTCTCTCCTGTGAGTCCCTTGACCTTGTAGTAGAGCTTTGTGCGGGAGATGTGCATCAGTTTCGTTACCTTGTTGACATCCAATTCCGAGTTGGCTAGTTCCTGCTCCATCATATGATAGAGTTCGTCCATGAAGAGCTTGTCTTGTGGCGACAGCACTTCTTCCACGTTCTTGTCGGTCTCCGTGGCGTTGGTTAGGATGGTCTTGGTCTTCTCACGGTTGGTGAGTTGTGAGTTGATCATTGCCAGGAGGACCTTTGGGGTGAACGGTTTGGTAACGTAGGCATCTGCTCCACTGTTCAGCCCCTCCACTTGGTTTTCGGTGGTGGTCTTTGCCGTTACCAGGATGACTGGGATATGGCAGAGTTGGATGTCTTGCTTGATTTCCTTGCAGAGATCATAGCCGCTCATTCCCGGCATCACCACATCGCTGAGGATGAGGCTAGGTTCTTCCTCCCTTGTCGCCTTCAGGGCGCTCTCGGCATCGAAACGGTAGATGATGCGATAGGATGATGCCAGGAGGGTACGAAGATAATGCACCACTTCGGTGTCATCATCTACGATAAGTATTTTCGGACGGTTGTCTGTACTGTTGTCTTGACTTACCTTGTCTGCCACTTTCTGACTGTCGTGCAGTGGAAAAGCCATCTTCTGGTCTTGCTCCAAAGGGGCTTTCTCGTTGGCGGCATAGAGGCTCTCATCGGTAGGCAGAGTAACGGTGAAGATGGCTCCCTGGCAGTCCTTGCGATTGCCCGCCTTTAGATTGCCATGGTGAAGGACGGCTAGGCTGCGGGCATAGTAGAGTCCGATGCCAGTACCCCAGTTGATGGTGCCTGTGGACTGGTTGTTCAACTGATAATATCGCTTGAAGATATTCTCCACCTCATTCTGTGGGATTCCCTTGCCTGTATCAGCCACCGTGATGGTGATAATCTGTTCTCCCTTGTTAGTGGTCCCGGTGTCGAAAGATACATCTATCTTACCGCCACGAGGGGTAAACTTCATGGCGTTGGACATCAGGTTGTTGATAATCTTTTCCAGTTTGTCGGAATCCAGAAGCATCAGGTAGGAACCTTCTAGTCCGTGACAGTTCAAGGTGATACCTTTCTCCTCTGTATTCACGATGAAGAGGTCCATGATGCGTTTCATCTCGGTGATAATGTCGGTTTGCTTGACGTGCAAGCGGAGCGTGTCGTTCTCCAACTTGTTGAAGTCGAGCAACTGGTTGACGAGTCTCAGCATTCTATCTACGCTTCGGTTGATGATGTTCAATAGCAACTTGTCGTGCTTGTTGATGCTTTTACTTTCACAGAGTTGTTCCACTGGTCCCGAAATCATGGTGAGTGGTGTCCGGAACTCATGCGAGATGTTGGCGAAGAAACTCATGTTCATCTTGTTGATGCGCTGTTCCTGCTCCTTCTCATCCTTAGCCTTTTGAACCATGTTCTTCTCAATGCTGATGCGCATCTTCTGCCGATAGATCACGAAGCCGACGCATCCCATTATAATAAGGTATAGGCACCATGCCCACCAAGAGTTCCAAGGCTCAGGGGCGATGCTTACCTGTATGCTTTTTTCGGCGATGATATTGTCGGAGTCGTTGCCTGCCATCTTGACCTTGAAGGTATAGTTGCCAGCTGGCAGATTAGAGTAGTACGCCTCGTTGTTATTGCCTGCATCAATCCATGTATTGTCGAATCCTGCCATTTGGTAGAAGTAATGGATGTGCTTGTAGTCGCTGTAGTCGATGGCCGAAAAGGCGATGCTGAAGCTGTTCTGTTTGTAGCTTAGGTGGATATGGGGTGATTCTTCCATACTCTCCTCGATACATCCATTCTTGCCAGGAAGCATAATCTCATTATGTACCTTGAGTGTTTCGAAAAGCAGACTTATCTGTTGGTTCGTGTTTACGTTTTGTGGATTGAAGATGGTGAGCCCTTGGGTACCGCCGAAGATGAGAGTTCCATCTGATAGCTTGCACGATGCCCTATCGTAGAATTGGAAGCCTTTCACACCGTCAGCCTCGTTGTAGGTGGTTACCTTTTCTGTTTTTCCATCTATCTTGTTGAGTCCATACAGCGTACTGACCCAAATGTTTCCATCTCTATCTTCCTCGATGCTGGAAATGTCGGAGCAGGAGATTCCTGCTATGGTGGTCAGCTTGCGGCTCTTTGCGTCATACTTCAAGAGTCCGTTGGTAACTGTACCCAACCAGATGTTGCCCTTGCGGTCTTGATAGTTCTTGGTTGGGATATACACATTTCGCTTGATGCACTTCTTCCAGTCATCCGGATTCACTTTAAACTCTTGGGCATCGAAGTTCTCTCCATTCATTTCCAGGATAGGTTTGTAGAAGGCAGATATGAGCATGTTGCCATTCTGCAAGAGCATGATGCTGGGAATGAAGCAGAAAGTGGTAGGGAAGAGTTGTTTTTTGGTCATCTCTCCACTTTGTGCTGAAATGCAGTAGATGTTGACGGATGCCGTGGATACCCAGATGTTTCCCTTTGCATCTTGGCTGATGTCCATAGGCATGAAGCAAGGGTAGGAGGCTACCTTGTTGAGATTGTTGCCATCGTATTGGTACTTTGCCACATGGTCGCCATTGGCTAGCCATAGATGATTGCTGCTATCTACAAAGATGTTGATGATGGCATTCTTCTTGTTGCCGTTGCTGTAGGAAACCATCGGTATGTCCTTGAGTTGCTGGGTTTGCAAGTCATACATATAGAGTCCGTTCTTCTTGGTAGAAATCCAAAGGTGGTGATTCCTGTCGGCGGCTACGGAGAGTACGGGCTGTTTGCCGATGGCACGTTGAAGGGCAGGCATGCTGTTAAACATATCCTTGTATCTGTAGATGGTTTTTACGCCATCGTCTTCAGACCCGAGCCAAAGGTTGCCCTTGGAGTCGGTTAACATCTTGTTGACTTGCATATCAGGCACTTCGAATGGGAAATTCTTGTCGCTTTGTGGCAAGATGGTTCCCTTCTGGGCATTGAAATAGAATAATCCGTGCTTGGTGGTGCTAAGCAGAAGGTTGCCTTTTGCGCCATACGGATGGATGCAGTTGACCATGTCGTTGGGGATTTGCAAGCCTTGCAATGCTGCAGGAAGACCCCCCCATTTCCTAGTATCCGTATCAAAGAGCTGCATTCCATTGTAGCCAGAGATGTAGAGCTGATGCCCATCGAGGAGAAAAGAGGCGATGGGATAACTCTGTACAGGGCATTGGACGATAAGTTTGAGGTCTTGGGTGCGATATCCCTTGACAGAGTAAGAGGTAACAATCCACATCACATCTTTTCGGTCTATATGGCAA
>ERZ506918.375-NODE-375-length-19529-cov-5.413115_pt1 | contig 19529 bp, 20 predicted proteins | sample MGYA00513975_ERZ506918 | MGnify/ENA metagenome assembly ERZ506918 | reverse complement strand
AAGAGTGGGCGGAAAAGATCCGCTCACAGTCGCAGACGATTTATTCAGAGTTTCCCTAGAAGACACGAAGAAAAGGGGCGACGACAGTCGCCCCCTTAATCTCTTACTTACGGATACCCAGCTTGGCGATCACAGCACGGTAGCGGTTGATGTCCTTCTTGGCCAGATAGTCCAGCAGACTGCGGCGCTTACCGACCATCATCAGCAGACCACGGCGGGAGTGGTTGTCGTGCTTGTGGACGCGCAGATGCTCGGTCAGCTCGTTGATACGGGCAGTCAGAATGGCGATCTGAACCTCGGGGGAACCGGTGTCGCCCTCGTGGGTCGCGTTTTCCAGGATGACCTGGGTCTTCTTTTCCTTCTGAATCATGATTTTTCCACCTTTCAAATCGGTAGCCCGGGAGCCAAGTAGGGGCCGGTGAAGTGCCGCATGGGCGTTGTCCCACAACTGAGCAACGGGCGCAGAAATTGTGTCTGGTCATAACCAGCTTTTCGAGTATATCACAAGTTTGCCCAAAAGTAAAGGAAAACTTTCACTTTTTCGGGCGAAAACTTTTCAGTGTTCTTTGTGCAGTTTCTCACTGAAATAGCCCCGGACGTGCATGATCTCGTCCCCGGCAAGTGCCTTTTTCATGTTGCCGATGTGCATGACGTCCAGCACCGCTCCGGCGCAGATGGCCGTGATAATTTTCGCCGGCGCTTCGCCGAAAAGATACATCAGCAGGGGCAGGGCGATGCCCACCGTTATGGGGAACATCACAGTGCAGTCAAAGATCCACATGACCGCCCATCCGGCGCACAGCACGATGGGCACGTACTTTAACCCGCAGTAGATGACCAGCCCGCCGAAGGCCGCCAGCCCCTTGCCGCCCCGGAAGCGGTGAAACACCGGAAAGCAGTGGCCGATCATGGCGCCGATGCAGGCCAGCATCCCTGCGACGCTGAGCCCGGGGAACAGATACTGCGCCAGCTTGCCGGAGAGGAAGGACTTCATCAGGTCAAAAAGCATGACGAAAATCCCCGCGCCCCAGCCGAGAACCAGCATGGTGTTGGTGGCGCCAGGTTTCCGGTGCCGGATTTGCGCACGTCGGTCTTCTTCACCCTGCCCACCAGAGAGGACGGGCTGAGCGAACCGACAAAATATCCCAGAGCGATACTGAGAGCTGCGTCCATAAAAACCTCACTTTCCAAAGTGCCTTAAAGTGGAGACTGCTTGATCTTCGCGTAGCGGCGGGGGTACTGCTTCGGCGTGGGGGCGATCTTCCGCAGGACGATGACCGCGTGGGACGCCCCGTCGATGGAAAATTCCTTTACCGATTCCAATTTCAGCCCCAGTTTTTTGATCGCAGATGTACACTCGGCCAGCTCTTCCCTTGCGGCGGAGCCTTTCATGGCCAGCACCGCGCCGCCGACCTTCACATAGGGGGCGGTCAGCTCCAGCAGGATGTTCAGCCGGGCGACCGCGCGGGAAACGGCGTAATCGTAGCTTTCCCGCCGTTCCGCCGCCGCTTCCTCCGCCCGGGCGGTGACGCACTGGGCGCGGACGCCCAGCTGGGGGAGGATTTCTTCCAGCCACTTCATGCGCTTGCCCAGACTATCCAGCAGGGTAACGCGCGCTTCCGGGCAGGCGATGGCCAGCGGCACGCCGGGAAATCCCGCGCCGCAGCCCACGTCGATGATCTGCTTTCCCCGCAGATCGGCGGCGGTGAGCACCGTCAGGCTGTCAAGCAAATGGAGCTTTGCCACTTGATCCGGCTGGGTGATGGCGGTGAGGTTCATGACCTCGTTCTGCTTGATAACCGCCGCGCCAAAATCGCAGAGGGTCTGGCGCGCGCTTTCCGGCAGGTCAAGTCCCAGCTCGGGCAGACCTGCATCCAAAGTCTGTCTCATCATGGCCGTCACCTTGCGTTGACGATGCCGCTCAGATCCACCTGCGTTTCGTCGTAGGGGTCGAAGGGGGATTCCTCCACGGTGATGGAGGGCAGCACCACGGTCTGGATGTGCCAGTTCACCAGCAGGTCGCAGACCTCGCCGTAGGAAGCGACGCCGCTTTCGTCGCCGCTGACCTTGAGATAGGTGTCGTTGGCGGCATCGGCGAGGTTCGTGGCGGCGGTGCTTTTCCGGGAATTGAAGAAGCTGTTGTAGGCAGCCATGTCGAATTTCAGATTGTCGTTGACCCCGGCGCTCACCCGTGCGGCAGCCGCCGCGGCGGACTGGTTATTGACGCTGCTCAGGGCGCTGTAGCAGTAGCGGAAGGCCATAAAATAGGCGCTGTACTGGAATTCCGGGTCGGAATGGACGGAGGCGGCGAGGAACGCGGCAAAATTGGCGTCCCGTTCCGGGGCGATGCACATGCGGTGGGCCATTTCGTGGCACATGGTAAAGGGCAGGGACACGCCGGGGATCTGGGGATTGACGCAGGCCTCGCCGGTCAGGCCGAAGGTGACGCCGGTGATGCCCATGGAGGAATACATGTCTGCCCAGCCCAGCTTCTTCACCGGAAGGGTGGAACCGGCGAAAATGGGATAGAAGTAGTCGTAGGTCAGCGTCTGGAAGCCCTCGCCGGCCTTGCCCGCCAGCGCATCAAAGTCCGCAAAGGCCACGTTACCGCTTCCGTCCCGGTTGACTTGCAGGGCAAGGGCATTGGCTTTGTCCCGGTAGAACTCGGTGGCTTCGGTCAGTTCCTCCAGATTGTAGCTGCCCACGTCCAGCCGCATGTCGTCGGACAGGGGGCCGGAGTAGTAATTCAGACCCCAGAGCATGGTGTGGAGCATGTAAATACCGGCAAAAAACGCGAGCACCCAGCCGCCCCACTGAATGGGGTTCCATTTCAGCACGATCATCAGCACAATGCTGGCAAGGATCAGCGCGCCCAGCGCCACGGCCAGCAGTTGCCAGACGGGGAAGTCCACGCCGCTTGCCCACTGGGCAAGAATGGACTCCGAGGTGCGGATGACGTAGGGGTACACCATATCCACCAGAGTAGAAAACCGTTCACCGAACCGCATCAGCACCCATGTGATGGCGCCGAAGATGGCGGCGGTGAGGTAGCCGAACCAATATTTCAAAGGAAACGCCTCCTTCAGACAGCGAAAAGCATAATGTACGCAACGCACACGTATAGATTTTAATAGTATAACACAAAAGCTGCCGGTTGTCTGCACCTAATTTTGAATTTTTTATAAACCCGGTGGAATGGGGGTGGTGCAAAACCCGCTCAGTCACCTTCGGTGACAGCTCCCCCAGGGGGGGGAGCCAAGGGCTTGTACCCCATCAAAAAATTTGTGGGAATAATTTTTCCAACATTGGCAAACAATACCACCGGAAATCATTTTTTGGAGGTATTGCCATGTTCCGAAATCGATTATTGGCTCTGCTGCTGGCGGTATGCTGCATCGCGGGGCTGTCCTGCGGCGCGGCCGCCGCCGAGGTGGACTGCGACAGCGTTTACTGCTTCTCGGCGGAGGACTTTTCCGGGGAGAGCCCCATTGCGGGCATCTGCATCACCAGTCTGCCGGATAAAAAGGTAGGCAGCGTGATGCTGGGCAGCCGCGTTCTCGTTCCCGGCGACGTTCTCACCGCCGAACAGGCGGCGCAGATGACCTTTTCTCCCCGCCTAACCGAATTGGATGAATCCGCCGAGGTGGGCTACCTGCCCATCTACCCGGGCGGCGTGGAGGCGTCCGCCGCCATGACCATCGGCATCCGGGGCAAGGAAAACAAGCCCCCCGTGGCGGAGGACTCTGCGCTGGAAACCTACAAAAATCTCGCTGCCGACGGCAAATTGAAGGTCGCTGACCCGGAGGGGGAGGACATGGTCTACGCCATCGTCCGCCGGCCCAAGCGGGGCACCGTGACCCTTCAGCCGGACGGAAGTTTCACCTACACGCCCAAGAAGAATAAGGTAGGCATCGATTCCTTCACCTTCACGGCGACGGACGCTTCCGGGAAGACCTCCCGGGAAGCAACCGTCACCATCACCATCCTCAAGCCCGCCGACGCGACCCAGTACACCGACACGGTGGGCAGGGACTGCCGGTTCTCCGCGGAGTGGATGAAGAACACCGGAATCTTCTCCGGGGAAAACGTGGCGGGAAATCCCTGCTTCAGCCCGGACAGGCCGGTGAACCGGGGCGAATTCGTCACCATGCTGGTCAGGACGCTGAACATCCCCGTAGACGAGGAGCTGACCGGCGCGGGGTTTACCGACGAAATCCCTGAGTGGCTCCAGCCCTATCTTGCTGCCGCAGTGCGTTCCGGCCTGACGGCGGGGCTGCCCGATCAGCAAACCTTCGGCGCTGACGAGATCATCACTGGCGCGGAGGCGGGCGTCATGCTGAAAAACGCTCTGGCGCTGACGGCGGACACTCCGGAGGAAGCCGCGGAAACGTCGGCGGAGGAAGCGGAAATCTCCGCATGGGCGCAGACCGCTCTGGCGGCTGCCGCCCGGAACGGCTTTAATCTGGAAGCCGACGCCCCCCTGACCCGGGAAGCAGCTGCGGAAATCCTCTACCGTGCCTGGCAGATGGAAAATGAAATGATCGCAAAGGCATAAAAAACAAACGCCCCGGGCTTCAGCCCGGGGCGATGTTACTATACGTTGCGGAAAATTCTCAGTCAACCTTGACCACGATCTTCGGAATTCTGGCAATCAGCTGCGCCGCGATGGCGGTGAGGATCAGCTCGGGAACCATGTAGAAGCCGTTGTACACAATGGAATAGACCCAGCCCAGCGCGACGGGGCTGAGGCTCTCCACCAGCTTCGCGCCCCATGCGGGGAAGCCGTCCTGGGTGAAGAACCACTCCGCCCAGCCGGAGAACAGCAGGTATCCGGACAGAATGTGAGACAGATACCGCGCACCCAGCGCCACAAGGGAGCCGCACATCAGGCTGGTGCCGGGATTCTTGATCTTATCCCGGAAAATGCCGCCCAGACCCATCATGGTGTAGGCGAGCAGATAGTCCAGCAGGCACATGAGGATGGCCTTGAAGATCATGGTGTCGTCGCCGAAATAGCCGGGCTGAAAGGCGGCGCTCACGGTCTTCGCCCCCAGCGCCATTTCCAGCAGCGCGTAGCAGAAGCCGGAAACGAAGCCCCACTTCACGCCGTAGCGGTAGGAGATCAGCACCACCGGGAGCATGGCCACCAGCGTCACCTGACCGCCGAAGGGCATTTCGGGGATGATGGCCTTGGAGATCAGCTCCAGCACAATGGCCAGCGCCAGCAGCATGGCGCTTTCCGTCAGTCTTTTGGTTTTCATTTTGGGAACCTCCAAAAAAATAAGTATCGCATTGCAAACCGTCCAGGTGCAACGCGATACTGAATTGTATCCCATATATGCATCTTTCCCTCCGACGGTATTAGCCGTATCAGGTTCACGGGTCAGGGCGCACACGCCCACTCTCAGCCGGTCTTTCCGGCTCCCCGAAGACTTTAGGCAACACCGCACAATTGCGCGGTGCTGCCTTATTTGTTTTGCGATCCAAGGTTAGTATAGCAAAAAAATGTAAGATGTCAAGCGCGAAAAACCGGCACCCGAAGGATGCCGGTTTTCAGATAGGCCCTAAGATGTCACGCCATATCCAGCGCCAGCGTTTTGCCGCCGAGGATGTGGAAATGCAGGTGCGGCACGGTCTGACCCGCGTCGGCGCCGCAGTTGCTGACCACCCGGTAGCCCCCCGTCAGCCCCTCCGCCGCCGCGATTCTGGGGATGACCTCAAAAATGTGGGCGACGACGGCGCTGTTCTCTTCCGTGACGCCGTTGCAGCCGGAAATATGCGTCTTGGGGATCACCAGAATGTGGGTCGGCGCCTGGGGATTGATGTCCCGGAAGGCGAAGACCGAATCATCCTCGTAGACCTTGGTGGAGGGGATATCCCCCGCGATGATTTTGCAGAACAGACAATCGGACATTTATGTTTCCTCCTTATAATCCGAAGACATGGACGCCCGCCATGCTGGCGGCTCCCATGATGATTCCCGCGATAATGACGCCCAGAGAAACGGACAGCGCCGTGGTTTTGATGCCCATGTCCAGAAAACTGGCCGCGAGGGTTCCCGTCCACGCGCCGGTGCCGGGAATGGGAATGCCGACGAACAGCATCAGTGCCACGAACAGCCCGCCCCGACCGGCCTTTTTCATCAGCCTGTGACCGGCGGCTTCGCCCTTTTCCAGGCAGTAGGAAAAGAACTTCCCGAAATATTTTTTATCCGCGCCCCAGTGCAGCACCTTCCGGGCGAAGAAATAGATCAGCGGCACCGGCAGCATATTGCCCACGACGCACACCGCAAGAGACGTCCAGTAGTCCAGATCCATGCCCACGGCCATAACGATACTGCCCCGCAGCTCCACCAGCGGCACCATGGACACGAAGAAAATCAGAAGATATTTGGCAAACATTCCATCACCCTAATGTGAATTTCCCCTATTATACCATAATATATCCGTGTTTGCAACGGAAAACGGTGCGGACAGCTTAAGTTTTGATTAAAAAGAAATGCAAAACCCGCGGCTCATCACCGCGGATTTTGCAACAAGAAAAGAGGAGAGGAAAAAATGAAAAAGATGAAGGTTGGTAGCAAATTTATATACTGCCCCATGGGCCTTGCGGCGGGGCCGGTGTTGTCTTGATCTTTATGGCCTTATTATACCGGTAAAATATTAACGATTAAAGTGGGAAAATGTTAAGCTCGTATGAAGTTCTGTAACAAGTTTTCGGGCGGCGGGAAAATGCGATTCTCGTAAACAGAAAAATAATTATTGACATTCGATAATTTCTATGGTACACTCCATGCAAACGGAGGTGCTTTTATGAATTCACAGCTTTCTGCGAAATTTACACTTTGGTGCAGCCGGGGATTGTTCATTATCATCTGCCTGCTTACTTTTGCCATGCCGGGACTGCTGCGGTGGTATCAGACTTTGCGGCCGCTGGGGCGGTACGGCGCGGCGGCGATCATGGTAGGGTTTTACTGCTGCGTCCCTGCGGTGCTGTACGCGCTATCCTGCATGGAGCGGCTGGTGCGGAATATTCTGAAGGAGGATGTGTTCGTTACACAGAACGTCCGGTTTCTGCGGCGCATCCGCTGGTGCTGCGCGGCGGTAAGCGGCATCTGTTTGCCCGCCGCGTTCTTCTACCCGCCCCTGATCTTCATGACCATGATCATGGCGTTTCTGGCGCTGGCGGTGAGCGTGGTGAAGAACGTCATGGCCGCCGCGGTGGAGATCCGGGAAGAAAACGATCTGACGGTGTGAGGCGGCGTATGGCGATTATTGTGAATCTGGATATGATGCTGGCAAAGCGGAAAATGACTTCCCTTGAGCTGGCGAACCGGGTGGGCATGACGCCCGCCAACCTGTCCATTCTGAAAACCGGCAAGGCCAAGGCCGTGCGCATGAGCACCATGGACGCCATCTGCCGGGAGCTGCAATGCCAGCCGGGCGACCTGTTCGAGTTCGTGCAGGACGACGACCCATGGAAACGCTGAGAAAGGAGATATTTATGGAAGAACGGACGCTGTCCCGGTATCCTGCGGGAAAACGGGAACTGATTTTTGGCCTTCTGGTGCTGCTTTTCGGCACGTTTACGTGGAACAGCATTCTTTACGGCGGTTTTTGTCTGGGATTTGCCCTGGGGGCGGTGGCTCTGACGGGGTGCAGCCTTTGGTATCTGCTGCGCTGCGGCTTCCGGCCGGGGAAGTATGAGGCGGCGCTGCTGATTCTGGCGGCGGTGATCTTCGCCGGGTTTGCCCGGTCGTCGGACAGCGACGTGAAGGCGGGGATGCTCCTGATGGCGCTGTTTGCCGTGAATCTCAGCTTCTGCCGGATGGCCGGGCAGAGCCGCCGGGAACCCGGCGGCATCGCGTCGGCGCTGGACGCTCCCCGGGCGCTGTTCACGCTGGGCGTGGGCAGCATGAGCGCCGCCGTCCGGGGGCTGAACGACGCCCGGAAAAACGCCGGTACGGCGGGCAAACGGGGCGGCGCGGCGATCCTCGGCGTACTGATCGCCCTGCCGGTGGCGGCGGTGCTGATCGTGCTGCTGATGCGTGCCGACGCGGCGTTTGAGGGGCTGATGGATATGCTCCCCGATACCGACTGGTCGGAGCCGCTGCTCTCCCTGTTCTTCGGCGTTTTCGCCGGGTGGATACTGTATTCCCGGGGCGTGGGACTGAAATACGCGGAGAAAAACGGGAAAGAAGCGAAGAGCTTCCACGGTTTCAGCGCCATTACCGTGAACATTCTGCTGGGAACGGTGTGCCTGATCTACGCCGTGTACCTGCTGAGTCAGCTGGCGTATCTGGGCGGCGGCTTCGCGGGAATTCTGCCCGATGGATACACGCTGGCGGAATACGCCCGCCGGGGATTTTTCGAGATGGCGTGGCTGAGCTTTATCAATCTGGGGCTGATGTGCCTTGCCATGGGACTGGTGGAAAAGAAGGCCGGTGCCCCGGCGCTGACCAGAGGGCTGTGCCTGTTCCTCGGGCTGGCGGCGCTGTTCCTCATCGCCGCGGCCAGCGCGAAAATGCTGCTTTACATTGGCGGCTACGGCCTGACGAGAAAACGGGTGCTGACGGAAGTTTTCATGCTCTGGCTGGGGGTCACGACAATCCTCGTGTCCGTGTGGCTGTTCAAGCCCCGATTCCCCTACATGAAGGGGGCGGTGATCTGCGCGCTGATTCTGGGGTGCGTCACCTTCTGGGCGGACGTGGACACGCAGGTCGCCCGGTACAACGTCCGCGCTTACCAGTCGGGGCAGCTGGAGACCATCGACATGGGGCATATGGGCTGCCTGGGAGACGGCGCACTGCCCTATATCAAAGAGCTGACCCATGACCGCGCCCCCGAAATTGCCTCCACCGCGATGGACATTCTGGAAAACAGCTATTGCAGCATTTCGGATTTCCGGAGCTGGACATACACCGAGTCCGCCGCCCGGAAAGCCGTGGATGCGGACTGAATACACAAAGCCCCCGGAAAACGGCTTGCACCGCTTCCCGGGGGCGATTTTCACAATTATTCCGCGTCCTTTGTGACCACCATGTTCGGCCAGTGATGTTCCATCCAGTCGTCGTCATAGGTGTTGTCCAGAAACGCTTCGGCCACATTTTTGGGTTCCGGGTTGTTCTGACGGTCGGTGTAGCGCAGCATGGCGGCGCCAGTGAGCAGACCGTCGCAGGCCAGGAAGAAGATAATGACCCATGTAACCACCTTCCCCAGCAGCGGCGAAATCTTTTCAATGCCCTTGCTCATGGGCGGATACAGCACCTTGATCCATGCCACAGCCAGCAGTCCCCAGAAAATGCAGTACAACACGTTGGTGCGGCCGCCGATGTTCAGGGGCATTTTGCTGTAGTCCCAGAACACCGTGCCGAATACCAGCTCGGTGAACACGCTGCAAAGGTACTCGTAAGCGCCGCCGATGACGAAGCCCGCGAGAAAGATCCGCCGGTCGGGCTTGTCCGCGATCCGCTGCAAGGTGATGGTCAGCACCACCGCGCCAAGACCCCACACGAAGCTGAAGCTCCCGTACAGCACGCCGGAACGGCTCATCCACCGCCCCGATGTGACCCGGCAGAAGACCATTTCGATCAGCGCCCCCAGGAAAGAGGTTACGAGGAATACCCACACCAGCTTGTCAAAGCAGATGCCCCGGGCAAAGACATACCGTTCCGGCCCCGGAACGTCCGCCGCCGCAAGGCCGGGGTAGGCTTTTTGCAGACGTCGCCAGATGGTATTGCTGATCCGGTCGGCCATGCGCTGGGTGGTCTCCTGCCCGGCCTTATTCAGCCGGGTGGCGCTGCTGGTGCGCAGGGCGCGCATCACGCCGATGAAGTCCGCCAGAATCAGGACGATCCCAGCGATGACCAGCGTCCGTTCCAGCCACTTTGGAATCAGGTACAAAAGTCCCATCATGCCGGGATGCACCACGAGATACACCAGCAGCATGACGGCCGCCGCGGCGGCCGCGTTGAGGAAAAACGGCCTTCCCTTCGGCGCGGCGGCAAAGGTTCCCCGGCTGACGCCCCGGACGAACTGGTCGGTCACGCACCTGACCAGAATGTAGATCACCAGCGTCATGATATATTGTAAGATGGTTTTGTGGTTCATGGTGCCCAGCACCGGCAGCAGCAGCGCGGCGGCAATGCCGCAGGGCATATTCAGGGGCAGGTTCAGAAAACCACGGTTCACAAACCGCCCGCTTTTCACGGCGGCACAAAAGACTTCGACGCACCAGCCGAGGAAGGCGTAGAGCAGCAGATAGAAAAGCAGGTCGAAAATGGTGTAGGAAATCTCCATGGGGGACCCTCCTGTCTGTTTTTATTGGGGAGTTTTCGCCTACATTCTACCATGCAATCGAAATTTGTCAAAGGAAAAAAGCTTGGCGGAACCGGCTTTTTCACGCCTTGGTCATATCGCCGGTTTTCCTACCGGACAAGTAGGAGATTTTTGATAAAAAACCGATTGACTTGGTAGGAAATTCGTGGTATGATGCAAACACCTACCGAACAGGTAAGTTTTGAAGGGAGGAAATCCCATGAAAAATCACTTTGAGACCCTCGTAAGGGCGAATTTCCGCTTTGGCCGAATGTATCCCCGATGTTCCAAACACCAAAGATAATATTTGACTGAAGAAAGGAAATAATCATTATGTCTGACTATAAATTTGAAACTTTGCAGCTCCACGTCGGCCAGGAGCAGGCCGACCCCGCTACCGACGCCCGGGCCGTTCCCATTTACGCCACCACCTCTTACGTGTTCCATGACTGTGCCCACGCCGCCGCCCGCTTCGGGCTGACGGACGCCGGCAACATTTACGGCCGTCTCACCAACTCCACCCAGGACGTGCTGGAAAAACGGGTGGCTGCTCTGGAAGGCGGCGTGGCGGCATTGGCGCTGGCCTCCGGCGCGGCGGCCATTACCTACGTGCTGGAGGCGCTGGGTCAGAACGGCGGCCACTTCGTCGCCCAGAAGACCATCTACGGCGGCAGCTACAACCTGCTCGCCCACACCCTGCCCGGCTTCGGCATTACCGCCGATTTCGTGAACATCCACGATCTGAAGGAAGTGGAGAGCGCCATCCGCCCCGAGACCCGCGCCATCTACATTGAGACCCTGGGCAATCCCAACAGTGACATCCCCGACATCGACGCCCTGGCCGAGCTGGCGCACAAGTACGGCATTCCGCTGGTGGTGGATAACACCTTCGGCACGCCCTACCTCATCCGCCCCATCGAGCACGGCGCGGACATCGTTGTCCACTCCGCAACCAAGTTCCTCGGCGGCCACGGAACCACACTTGGCGGCATCATCGTGGACTCCGGCAAGTTTGATTGGGCGGCTTCCGGGAAGTACCCCGCCATCGCCGAGCCGAATCCCAGCTACCACGGCGTTTCCTTCGTAGCCGCCGCAGGCCCCGCCGCTTTCGTGACCTACATCCGTGCGGTGCTGCTGCGGGACACCGGCGCGACCATCTCTCCCTTCGCGGCCTTCCTGCTGCTGCAGGGCGTTGAGACGCTGTCCCTGCGCTTGGAGCGCCATGCCGAGAACACAAAGAAGGTGGTGGAGTTCCTCGCGAACCATCCTCAGGTGGAGCATGTGAACCACCCCTCCCTGCCCAACCACCCGGATCACGCCCTGTATGAGAAGTATTTCCCCAACGGCGGCGCATCCATCTTCACCTTCGAGATCAAGGGCGGCGTGAAGGAAGCTCACAAGTTCATTGACAATCTGAAAATTTTCTCCCTGCTGGCCAATGTTGCGGACGTCAAGAGTCTGGTCATTCACCCGGCCACCACGACCCACAGCCAGCTGACCGAGGAGGAGCTGCTGGATCAGGGCATCAAGCCCAACACCATCCGCCTGTCCATCGGCACGGAGCACATTGACGACATTCTTGCGGATCTGCAGCGCGGCTTTGACGCCGTGAAGGAGGAATAATCATGGCAAACATTTACACTTCTGCCGACCAGCTCATTGGCAAAACGCCCTTGCTGGAGCTGACCCACATTGAAAAAGCCCTTGGCCTGAAGGCGAAGGTGCTGGCAAAGCTGGAGTATTTGAACCCCGCCGGTTCCGTGAAAGACCGGGTGGCCAAGGCCATGATCGACGACGCCGAGGAAAAGGGTCTGCTGAAGCCCGGCTCCGTCATCATCGAGCCGACCTCCGGCAATACGGGCATCGGCCTTGCCGCCGTGGCGGCTGCCCGGGGCTATCGTATCATCATCGTCATGCCGGACACCATGAGCGTGGAGCGCCGCCAGCTGATGAAGGCCTATGGCGCGGAGCTGGTGCTGTCCGAGGGCGCCAAGGGCATGAAGGGCGCCATTGCCAAGGCCGACGAGCTGGCAGCGGAAATTCCGGGCAGCTTCATCCCCGGCCAGTTTGTCAACCCGGCCAACCCCAAGGCGCATTTTGAGACCACCGGCCCCGAAATCTACGCCGACACCGACGGCGAGGTGGACATTTTCGTGGCGGGCGTGGGCACCGGCGGCACCATCACCGGCGTGGGCGAGTATCTCAAGTCCAAAAAGCCGGAGGTCAAGGTAGTGGCCGTGGAGCCTGCGACCTCTCCCGTGCTGTCCAAGGGTACGGCGGGCGCTCATAAGATTCAGGGCATCGGCGCGGGCTTTGTTCCCAAGGTGCTGGACACCGGCGTTTACGACGAGATCATCCCTGTGGCCAACGAAGACGCCTTTGCTGTAGGCAAGCAGATCGGCAAGGCGGAGGGCGTGCTGGTAGGCATTTCCTCCGGCGCGGCGGCATGGGCGGCCATCGAGCTGGCCAAGCGGCCGGAAAACGAGGGCAAGACTATCGTCGTCCTCCTGCCGGATACCGGCGACCGGTATCTGTCCACGCCGCTGTTCGCGGATTGACGCCATGATGATTTCGACCCGTGGCCGCTATGCCCTGCGGGTACTGGCGGATCTGGCGGAGCATCGGTCGGAGGGCTTCGTCCCCATGAAGGACGTAGCCGCCCGGCAGGAGATCTCCCTGAAGTACATGGAGAAGATCCTGCCCGTGCTGACGAAGAACCACATCGTGGACGGCATTCAGGGCAAGGGCGGCGGCTACCGCCTGAGCCGGGAGCCGGGAGAATACACGCTGGGCGAAATTCTGCGGCTGACGGAAGGATCGCTTGCGCCGGTAGCCTGCTTAGAGTGCGGCGCGAAGACCTGCCCCCGGGCGGCGAACTGCCCGACGCTGCCGGTCTGGAGCGAGCTGGACAAACGCATCAGCGGCTATCTCGATAGCGTAACGCTGGCTGATTTGGTGAAAAAGTAAAAGAGAGACCCCGGCGGCGCAGTATCTGCGCCGCCGGGGCGTTTTGCTGTGTGGGATACTTTCGCACAACTCTGACCGGAGTTTTCCTTGCAATCTGTCAAATCTTGTGATATGCCGTTTCCGGTGCTGCCGGTAGTACCCCGGTAGGCGGTTCCCCTCGATTTTGTCGGGGGTGATGCTTCTTTTGCCCCCGATCGTAAAAGAGTGGGGCGGTGCGTCGCGCAGCGAATAAAAATAAAACGATTGCCGGTGGCAATCGCTCCTTAATCCATGGCAGCTATGGTTACATGGGAAGAATTATTTGCTTTCTGTATGGTCATTGTCGCTGTTGTCTCTCTGGTTTTCCAGATGCATGATAATAAATAAGAAGTAACCGCCAACCTTCCACAGAAGCGGTTACTTCTTAACCATTATCTGGGGGAGCCGTCCTACTGGCAGCACCCCTGTACCCATGCTATACCCCAGATTTGCGTTTTTGTCAACAGCCCCGCCGACCGGCGGGGCTGTTTTGCATATAAAATCAGCTCGCCGCTTCCGCCTTCTGGGCTTCCAGAATTTCCGCGGCGTTCAGGGAACGGATAACGCTGTAGCTATCAAACCGGGTGTCGTTGGTGGCGGCCATGAAGACCAGCTGCGCCTTGATGTCGGGAACATCGACCAGCGTTGCCTTGGCCTCGACGTTGGCTGCGTCCACGTCTTCCAGGTATAGCCGGCATCGCCCCTCGGGCAGCTTAAAGGCAGGGTCGGCCACGCCGAAGGACAGGGTGAAATTATCGCCGCCGCAGGTGCCCATCAGCTTGGAAGCCGCATCCTGAAGCGCCGCGTCCTTGTCGCCGTTGAAGATATACTGGTCGGAGTTGGGGAAGCGGAAATCCGCCAGCATGACCTCGTTGAAGCCCATTTCCTTCAGCTCCAGCACCACGGAAGTGATCCACGTCAGGGTGGTGGCGTTGGTGGGGTCCAGCCAGAAATAGCCCTGATCCAGCCACAGACCCGCCCGGGAAAGCATATACAGGCCGCAGGTGACGTGCTCGTTGCCGAAATTCCAGTCCCGCAGGGAGCAGACCCGGGCGATGGTGTAGAATTTCTTGTTCATCAGGGTGTCCACCAGCGCCGCGACGGCGTCCACGTCTGTGGAGGCGGAATGCACTGCGCCGTCCAGATGAGAGGGATAGAAGAACGAGCCGTAGGGACCCTTCATGTCGATCATGACGGGCGTGCCTGCGGGGAGACGTTCCAGCTTGCCCAGAACGCCGTTGATGTCGTTTTGCAGCATGTTGCTGGAAATATAGTAGCCGTTGATCTGGGTCAGCTCGTTGCCGGTGTCCAGAGCGTCGCTGCCTTCATTATAATAAATGGAAATGTTCTGCTGCGCCACGGGGGGCGTGGCGACCTCGCCGATGATGTCCTGAGCGGAATGCTCAAAGTCCAGACTCGCGCCGTCGGCGGTATACACGACGTACCGCTCCAGCCAGACGACCCAGCACAGCCAGGCGATCACGCCCACCAGCAGAAAAATCATAAGCACAATGCCCAGACGGTTCAGCACCCGCCGGGTACGATAGGGGATACTCATAATACGCTCCTTAGATGTATTTACGGATTGCGGTGACACAGCGCCAGTCGTCCTTCGCTTTCGTGGCGGTGACGGTCAGCCCGGCGGCGGTCAGGGCGTCCAGCACGTCGGAAAGCCGGGTGTCCAGAATGCCGGAGCAGATCAGGGTGCTGCTTTCATTGAGGAAATGGGGCAGCACCGGCGCAAGGCCGATAATGACGTCCGCCACGATGTTCACCAGCACCAGATCATACCGATTAGCGGCTAATGTATCCATCAGCGCGGTATCTTCGGTCACGTTGCCGGTGAGGGCGGTGAAGGCCGGGGCGGCGAAACCGTTGTAGGCGGCGTTCTCCCGGGCAATGTCCTCCGCTTTGGGGTCGATGTCGATGCCCACGGCGGTCTCCGCTCCCAGACGCAGGGCGGCGATGGACAGTATCCCGCTGCCGCTGCCAAGATCGAGGCAGTGGAAGCCGGGCTTTACCACATTCTCCATGACCTCCATCACCATCTGGGTGGAGGGGTGCGCGCCGGTGCCGAAGGTCAGGCCGGGGTCGAGAATGACTTTGAGCCGGTCGGTGGATTCTTCCGCCAGCCAGTAGGGCAGCACCACGATGCGATCGCCGATCTCCTGAGGCGGGTAATTGTCCTTCCAGCTTTCCTCCCAGTTGGTTTCGGGGAGGGGGGCGGCGGTCATGGTCAGCCCCAGCTCCTTTACCGCCGCGTCCAGACGCTTCCGACCGTTATCGTCGGTGTCCTCCAGATACAGCTTGATCCGAGAAAGCCCCTGAAGCTTTTTTTGCAGCCCCTCGTCGATGTAATCCCAGTACGCCCGGTTTTCCTCTAAAAACGTTTCGAATTCCGACTGGTCTTCGATGACCAGATCGGAAAATCCCCGTGCGCTGAGGGCGGTGACGGCAGAGTCGATGCTCTGGGGCGTGGTTTCAATGGTAAATTCCAGCCATGCCATGGCGGAGTCCTCCTAATTTACACAAGTCCACGTTACATTCTACCGCAAACAGAGGAAAATGACAACCAATATTCTCTGAATTTTTTGTGTATTGACTTCCTATTTTGGGAAAAGTGGTATATAATACTCTTTACAATATCGCGGGCAGGAAAATCCCTCGCTTTTCCACCGCAACTTTCTTTCATCAGGAGTCTGACATGATCGAAACAAAAACACTGCTCCCCGGCGTGACCCTGCGTTCCTGCCGGGACGACCGGTTCAAGCAGGGGTGCCTCAGCTTTCAGCTGGTGCGCCCCATGGCGAAAGAGGAATCCGCAAAAAACGTGCTGATCCCCTCCGTGCTGCTCCGGGGTACCAAACGCTGCCCCGACCTTCGCGCCATTACGGAGAACTTAGACGAGCTGTATGGCGCTTCCGTCAGCCCGCTGGTGCGCCGGGTGGGGGACTACCAGACCACCGGCCTTTACTGCGGCTTTATGGACGACCGGTTTGCCCTGCCCGGCGACCGGGTGCTTGCCCCTATGCTCCGCTTTCTGGAGGAAATCCTTCTGGACTTCCCCACGGAGGGGGAGGGCTTTCTACCCGCCTTTGTGGAGGGGGAAAAGAAGAATCTCATTTCCACCATTGATTCCGAGCTGAACGACAAGCGCACCTACGCCATGGGAAAGCTGCTGAAAACCATGTGCCGCGGCGACAGCTTCGGCCTGCCCCGGCTGGGCGAGCCGGAGGATGTGGCGGCCATCGACCCGGCGGGGCTGCTGACTCATTACCGGAAAATCCTCCGGGAAAGCAGAATCGAAATTTTCTACGTAGGCAGCGCCCCGGCGGAGGCGGTCGCGGAATATATTTCCCCGCTGGTATCCCGGCTGGGCGGCCGGGAAGGCGCGCTTCCGCCCCAGACGCCCTTCCATCCCTGCCCCGGGCAGGATGTGACGGAGACGATGGAGGTCTCCCAGGGGAAGCTCTGCATGGGCTTTGTCACGCCCATTGTCAACCGGGATAAGGAATTTCCGGCCATGCAGGTGTTCAACACCATCTTCGGCGCGGGCATGACCTCCAAGCTGTTTCTCAACGTCCGGGAGGCGATGTCCCTGTGCTACAGCATCGGCTCGTCCTATTACGGCGCAAAGGGCATTCTCACCGTGGGCGCGGGCATCGACTTTGACAAGGAGCGGCTGACGCGGGACGAAATTCTCCGCCAGCTGGACGCCTGCCGCCGTGGAGAAATTACGCAGGAAGAGCTGACCGCCGGAAAAGAAGCCCTGCTCAGCTCCCTTCGTGCCACCTCCGATTCCCCCGACGCCATTGAGGGCTACTACGCCACCGCGCACTTAAGCAGCCTGAACATGACCCCGGAGCACTACATGGAAGTGGTGGAGAAGGTCAGCCTTGCCGATGTGGTGGCGGCGGCGCGGACCGTGACGCTTCACAGCACCTATTTTCTGAAAGGAGAGAGCCAATGACGCGGAAGCAATACCCCGAACTGGACGAAACGCTGTACCGGGAAACACTGGAAAACGGACTGACGGTTCTGGTGGTTCCCCGGAAGGGCTTTACGAAAAAGCTTGCCTATTTTGTCACGGACTTTGGCTCCATCCATACGGATTTCCGGCTGGACGGGAAGGAATACCACGCCCCCGCGGGTGTTGCCCACTACTTGGAGCACAAGATGTTCGACCTGCCGGGAGACCGGGACGTGTCGGCGGAGTTTGCCGCTTTGGGCGCTTCCACCAACGCCTTTACCAGCTACGACATGACGGCCTATTATTTTTCCTGCACAGACCACTTTGACGAATGTCTGCGGCTGCTGCTGGAATTCGTGTCCACGCCCTATTTCACGGAAGAAAGCGTGGAGAAAGAGCGGGGCATCATCGATCAGGAGATCGGCATGAACGAGGACGCCCCGGACAGCGTGGTGTTCGATAACCTGATGGCGGCCATGTATGCCGTCCATCCCATCCGCCAGCCCATTCTCGGCACCAGCGAGACCATCCGGGAAATCACCCCGGAGGTGCTGTATACCTGTCACCGGGCGTTTTACGCGCCGGGAAATATGCTGCTGTGCGTCGTGGGCGACGTAGACCCGGAATCGGTGGCATCTGCCGCCCGTGAGGTTCTGGGCAGCGAGAAGAAAGAGACGGGCGTCAAGCTGCGCGATTGGCAGGAGGAAATGACCTGCCCGAAAGCCGAAACGGAATGCTCCATGGAGGTCGCCATGCCGACCTTCAATCTGGCGTTCAAGTGCGAACCCCTGACCCACGGCGACGCGGCCATCCGGGAGGAAATGGTGGCGGATCTGGCCGCCGAAGCGCTGTTCGGCGAGTCCTCGGAGCTGTATCTGCGGCTTTACGAGGAAGGCGTTATCGATTCCTCCTTCGGCGGCGGCTTCGAGACCGTGGACGGCTGCGCCATGCTGCTCTGCTCCGGCGATTCCGACGACCCCCGCGCCGTCCGGGAAGCGATTCTGGAGCAGGCGGAGAAAATCGCGGCGGAGGGGCTGCCGGAAAAGGCGTTCCTGCGGATGAAGCGCAGCGCCCTCGGCCGTCGTATCCGGGGACTGGACAGCTTTGATTCCACCTGCTTCCGCCTGTGCGCGTACCACTTTTCGGACTTTGACTATTTCCGTTTTCCGGAAGTTTACCGCGGCATCAGCGCGGAAGAGATATGTGATTTTCTCCGCCGGGCAGTTCGGGCGGAACGGTGTAGTTTATCCGTGATCTATCCTGTCAACAAGGAGGCACAATCATGATCCCTGCCAATTATTCAACCATTTCTTTCCCTTCCCTTGGCATTGAGGTGAACCCCGGCCGCACCCTGGCGCTGGGGCCTCTGACCATCCACTATTACGGCCTCATTATCGCCATCGGCCTGATGCTGGCGGTAGTCTACGCCTGCCGCCGGTGCAGTCAGTTCGGTATCAAGCAGGACGATCTGCTGGACGGTGTGCTGTGGGTCACGCCCTTTGCTATTCTTTGCGCCCGGGCGTATTACTGCATTTTCTCCTGGGCGGATTACGCCGAGAATCCCATTTCCGTGCTGTACATCTGGAACGGTGGCCTTGCCATTTACGGCGGCGTTCTGGGCGCAGTGGCGGGGATTCTGCTGCTGTGCCGCATCAAGAAGATCAAAATCGGCGCTTTGCTGGATATGGTAGCGCTGGGCTTTCTCATCGGCCAGTCCATCGGCCGGTGGGGCAACTTCGTCAACCGGGAAGCCTTCGGCGCGGCGACGGACAGCTTCTTCCGCATGGGGCTGTACAACACCGTCACCGGCGCATGGGAATACTACCACCCCACGTTCCTGTACGAGTCGGTGTGGAACGCCGTGGGCTTTGTGCTGCTGCACGTTTTGTCCAAGCATCGTAAGTATGACGGAGAAATCGCCCTGGGGTACGTGGCCTGGTATGGTCTCGGCCGCTGCCTGATCGAGGGACTGCGGATGGACAGCCTGTACTGGGGTTCCGTCCGGGTCAGCCAGCTGCTGGCGGGCATCAGCTGCGCGGCGGCGGTGAGCGTGCTGATCTGGCAGCGCTTCCGCCCCCACGACAAGGCTGATCTGTTTGTGAATCAGGTCGCTGCCCAAACGGCGGAAAACGCGGCGCAGACGCAGGAAAACGAAACGAAGGAATAATGTCGGAAGGCCGGTGCTCATAGCACCGGCCTTCCTCAGTCTGTCAAAGAACTACCCAAACGCCCCCGTTTCTGCTATAATAGAAGAAATG
>ERZ506918.362-NODE-362-length-20034-cov-6.062716_pt1 | contig 20034 bp, 16 predicted proteins | sample MGYA00513975_ERZ506918 | MGnify/ENA metagenome assembly ERZ506918 | reverse complement strand
TTTATATATATTTATATATATTATATATATAATTAATTAATAATCAATATGTTACACAATATAAAAAAGTAAAGCAGACGGACAAGCGAAAGATGCATACCCTCTTAAAATTAATTGGAAGAACTGGAATCTGGAAGATTTAGCAGGGTAACTGGAACGCAGCCCCGAGAAAATTCCCTTTTCTCTAGAAGGCATTTCTCACTCCACGACCCAATCCGTGATGTTATGCGTAGCACTATCAAAATTAACCCCGACCTTGGTTATAGGAAGACCCGACAAGGCAAAACGCTGGCGATAGTTCTTGAGATTGATCTGCTGCATCGCCACCTGGGCATTCTGGTTAAGTTTCAACTCTATCAAGTAAAGACGAGATTTCGTCATAACCACGATATCAACCCTGCCATTCGGAGTATGTACTTCTACATCTACCATCCAAGCCGTAAGAAGCGAGAAGATGACATAGAACATCTGCTGATAATGCCCCTCATAGTCCGTATTGGCACAATATGGAACCGTGCCCAGGAAAGTCTGCAAATACTGCAGGGCCAGTCCCAGGTCTTCCTTATCGAAGGCACGAGCCATATTGCGGGTCGTATTATTGGCATTCTGCGTGTTAGGCGTTACATAGTAAGGAATCAGCGCCTTGGTCAGCCCCAGCCGCACTTCTCTGTTCGGAATACCCAAAGTATAGGAATCGTAAGCCTCTTCATAATCCTTGATTGTAATATAGCCACTCTGATAGAGCAGAGGCGTAAGAGTTGTCATCGTTTCTGTAGGCGCATCAAAGTCTGAAACGCCCGCTTCCATGGATTCGGCGAAATCGCTGAAGTTGACACCAAACTTCTTCATCATATTGATAAGATAGGTAGGAGTTCCCGTAGAAAACCAGAATGGCTCAACCCGCTTTAGCGAAAGACTGCTGAGCAAACTGAACGGATTGAAAATATCAGGCGATTCTGATGCAAAATGATAGCCGTCATAATAATCTTTGAGTCGGCTCAGCGTCTCATCCATCGTCCAGTTCTTTGCCTCGGCCAATTCCTGTATCCCCTCTTTTAACCGGGTAAGCATCTCCTCCTTGGTAATACCACAAATGCCCGCATACTCGGGGAGCATGCTGATATTGGTGATGTTGTTCAACTCGCTGAAGATGCTGAGCTGCGAAAACTTGGTAATGCCTGTGAGGAATACAAAATGCAGCATGGAGTCAGAATCTTTCAAGGGACTGAAAAAATTGCGAAGAATCTGCCGGAGAGCCACCAGCTGGTTTTCCTCGTGCACCACATCCAGGAGGGGCGCATCGTATTCGTCGATGAGAATGACCACCTGCTTGCCGGTTTGCCTATAAACTTGGCTGATGAGATTGAGCAATCTTACATTTGGGTCGGGCGCATCCGTCATGATTCCCCATTTCTCTTCATGCTGTTTCAGAATAAAGAGAAGATAGCGTACCAGCGCATCCTCCTGCATGTGCTTGCCACCCGACAGATCAAAATGCAAGACAGGGTATTCCACCCAATCCTGTTCCAGCCTTTCCATCTCCAATCCCTTGAAAAGTTCCTTCTTTCCTTCGAAGTAGCTTTGCAAGGTAGAGACAAGAAGCGACTTTCCGAATCGACGAGGGCGACTCAGAAAAAGATATTTCTTGCCGGAATGGGTCATCTGATGGATGTAACCGGTCTTGTCAACATAGAGATAATTCTTGGTGATAATCTCCGAGAATGTCTGGATGCCTACAGGATAGAATTTTGCTGCCATAATCTGCACCGTTTTGATTTTGGCACAAAGTTAAGCAAAAATTCTGAGAACAACAAGCAAATCGGAGTAAAAAATACAAGATTGGGATAAAGAAAGAATAAACTTTCCTTTTGAAAAGGAAATAATTACCGATTTCTTTCCTTTTTAGAAGGAAACTTTCTACATTTGCAGCCGATTGTAGGAATCGATTTTGATGGAATAGGAACAGGAATAGGAACAGGAATAGGAATAGGCAAGACCATGGCTTAAAGCACCATGATCTTGCCCTTTTCTATCTTGATTCTTGCCACACCCATCTCGTTCAGCGCCGTGATGATTTCCTGCAGACTTGCCCTGCGGGAGAAGCGGAAGTGGATGAGCTTATCCATATTCGCCTGAGACTGGAAGACCACGGTCTTGTTGTACCAGGCTCCGATGTCGCTCATCGCCTCAGCCAGCGTAACCTGATCCATATCGAAATCGCCTTCCAGCCAGTCGGAGACTGAAGAGGAAGCCTTAGACACTACAATCTTATCCGCCTGGAGCGTGGCGGTCTGACCTGGGTGCATTTCCACCTCTGTATCGGCATTGCTCACCTTCACCTTGCCCTGCATCAGGGTTACCTTTGGGGCATCCTTGCGATAGGCTTTCACGTCGAATATGGTACCTAATACCTGCGTCTGCATCTCTCCTGCCTTTACCACGAAAGGCCGATGAGGATTCTTGGTTACTTCGAAATGAGCCTCGCCCTTCAGACGGACTTCCCGGACTTCTGCATCATCGAAAGATGCAGGATATTCGAGCGTAGAATTGGCGTTGAGCATCACCCTGGTGCCATCGCTCAGCGTTACCAATGTGGTGGTTGCTGCCGGGGTAGAAACCACGCAATAGCCATCGCTCAGGGTCTGCTCCACCTGCTTGGGAGAAGTGACCTCTGAGAAAAGCTCCATGGAGAACTCCGTTGGCTGAGAAATCTCCTGGGATGAACGGAAAATAAAAAGGAAGAGGCTTGCCGCTACTGCAACTGAGGCAGTAATCCAAGTCAGGATTCGGGCTTTAGAAACCTTTCTGGAAGAAGATTCACCTTCGATTTCATCCTCTATCTTTTTCTCAGACAATTCATTTTCTGCCTTCTGTAGTGGTTCCTCCTCTGAAGAAATATGCTTCTTCTCGAAAGCTTCCCAAGCCGCCAGCGTTTCTTCCATCGAAGGCTCATCGCCCAGGGCTTCCCCGAATATCTGGGAAAGCCGGGCATCAGAAACTTTTTCAGAAACTTTCTCAGAAGCATTTTCTGAAACTTTCTCAGAAGCATTCTCAGAAACATTTTCAGATACAGAATCCATTCTATAATCCAGTTTTTGATCTTGATTCTTATTCATGATTTTTCCTCCTAATTCTCTATGTTTGTATACTTCATTCGCTCGCGCAAGATGGCGAGTGCCTTGGAAATATGCTTCTTCACGGTGTTGGGACTGATGCCCAGCCTGTCGGCTGCCTGCTGATAGGTGAGATGCTCGAAATAGCAGAGGCGGAGAATCGTGCAGGTGGGTTCCTTCAGCTCTCTCGCTATCTGCTCTGCCTGTTGAAGCAGGCGCTCGTGCTCCTCATACTGGGTACTCATATCATACCGGGTGGCCTCTATCAGCGCCTCCACATTGGTCTGTTCCACCTGCTGGTGCTTGAGCCAGTTGAGGCAGGCATTTCTCACCGATGCGTAGAGCCAGCTCCTCCTTGTTTCCATCTGCAAGGAGGAGAATTGGTTCCACGCCTTCTCGAAAACATCTCCCACAACGTCACGGGCCTCGTTGCCGTCTCCCAAAAGGGACACGGCATAACGCACCAATCGAGGATACATTTCCAGGAATAGCTGCTTAAAGTCGTTGTTTTTCGCTCTGTCCTGCGCCACTACCTTTATATTTATTTCTCGTTGCATTGAATGTGTATCTCACACTGATGCCAACTTTCTGATTATCTGCGTATCGGGTAAACGTGCGATGCGACTGCGTGCCGTTTGCCTCGAAATAATAATATCCTGTATGCAAGAGGTCTCGCAATACAAACATCACCTTGAGGGCATCATTCTTCATGAAATTCTTGGAAACCCGGAACTGCATGTTGCCCGTACATTTCCTCCTTCCGATTCCCATCTCCGCCCTCGTGCTGACATTGCCCGAAAGATTCATGAACCACCGGTGGGGAAGCCTCAGATTGTTGTTCATGCTGAATGTAAACTGAGGCTGGTTTTTGCCAAACTCGGGAATATTGAGATGATCTACATTATCATGACTGTAGAAGACACTCGCCGTGAGGTTAGGATACCAGATTCCAAACGAAGGCGCCACACGGATATTGGCTCCACAATAGTAGGAATGAGGCACCGAAGCCATCGTCTGCAAAAGCACACTCGGATGGTTCACCTCGTCGTAAGGCTTGTACCAGGTCATGTACATGTCGAGTACATAATTGTAGTAGGCCATGAACGACAGCCACTTGTAATTGCCCGAGAGATTGAAGCTGTGCTGCTTCTGAGGTTTGAGATGAGGGTCGCCCGACTTGTACTCGTACTTACTTTCGTAGTCGATGCTGCTCTGAAGCATGACGTAGATAGGACTGTACTTGTTCAGACGATAGGAGAAGGCAAGATTCAGATTATCCTTGCTGTAGCCGATGGACAGGAAGGGAATCCAATCCCTATAGCTGGGACTCTGTTCTGCCTGCAGCACATCCTTCTCGTAATAATCGGTCTTCTGATATTCGTATCGCAAACCGGCTCCATAATTCATGCGCCCTATGTTCAGATAATACTCCAGGAATCCGGCATAGATAGACTGGCGGATGTGGTTGAAGGCATCGGCAGAAAAGCCGCTCTGGGTGAAGTCGTTGCGACGGTTGGTAAACATCTCTTCCGTTCCGAAGGAAAGCCTACCCTTCCACAATGGTCCCGACACCACCAGCTTGGCAGCATAGAGATTACTCCTCACCTTGCTCTCTGATTCCGCATCCAGCTGTCCGTCGTTTATCGCCGTCTGGGACCTCTGGCTCACCTTATTATAGAAGTCGCCATTGAAGTTGATGTTCCATTTGCCGAAATCGCCATTATAATAGGCATTCACGCTATGCGACCAATGGGGCTTGCTTTTCGAAAACAGATCTACGCCCATGCTTTCCGTCAGTTTGCCATCCTCCCACACATCGGTAGCTCCCCAGCTGTGGGTGTAGTTGTTGCCTATCATATTGGTTGTCTCATAGCGCATACCCAGCGATTGCTGCTCGGAAATCTCATAGTTGAATCCCGTGTTCAGGAGAATGTCTCCACTATTGGCATTCGTGGTTCTGCGGCTGTTGAATTCCCACTCGCTGGTAGTATGGAGCTGGGTTTCGGAATGGGCGGTGGTGTGCGAGCGATTCAATCCCACTCCCACTTCGCCGAAGATATCGAGTCCGCCTGTACGATAGTTCAACTGCACATCATCAAAAGTATGAGGCGAATAACGGCCCTGCATATATTCAGAATAAAGGCTTCCGCTCAAGCCCTGTCCGCGCTTGCGAACGGCACGCAGACGGATTACGGCATTGGTCTTGGAACCATACTGCGCTCCGGGAACGGTAACGATTTCTGCCTTCAGAATATCCTTGGCGCTCAATCGCTTGAGTTCGTTCAGATTCTCCAGTTTCCTGCCGTTGAGATAAATCTCGGGCGCTCCACGACCGATGATTTCCCAACTGCCTGCTTCGCCCGAAACGAAAGGCAACTGGCTGATCATATCTTCTGCGGAGCCCAATTCACCCAGGATGGTACCGGATACCAGGGTAGAGAAGGCTCCGTCCTTATACACCACATTGGGGCGGGTACTCTTGATGGTTACCGCCTTCAGCTGCTGGGTGTCGGGATGCAGACCGATGTGCATGGTAGGCTTGCAGGCCAAGGTCTGCGACTTATAGCCCACAAACGAAACCTTCAGCATCACATCCTTATCGGCATAAGGAAGCACGAAACTTCCATCTTCTGCCGTTACGCAACCGGCCACATAAGCCTTGCTGACGGAGGAAATCAACACCACGTTGGCGAAAGGCAGAGGCTGCTGGTGTTCATCCACCACCCTGCCCTTGATCTGTTCCACCCGGGTTGTCTTGCCCGTGTATTGAACGGCAAAATAGGTATTGTGCTCTACGAAGGAGAAAGGTTTCCCCTGCAGCACCATCTCCAGGGCTTCCTTCTGTCGCTTAGCCTGGATATTGGCGGTTACGTGATATTGGTCGGTAGCCTGATAGGCAAAGAGGATATTCTTCTCGCCCGCCTTTTCAATCTTCTTCAACACGGAAGTAAGCGTTTCGTTATGCACCTGAAAGGTCACACCTCTGCTTTGAGCAAATAGGGAAATGCTCAAGACAAGACACAGTATAAGGGAAGTCGTTCTTTTCATCATTTTTCTTGTTTTTATGATTCTACTTTGTTCATAATACAACATCCCCCTGGAATCGGGTACGCCTATTTTAAAAATTTTGTTGCAAAAGTACAAAAATAATTGGGAAATGCAGCATTTTAGGAAGAAATGATTAACTTTGCAAACGGAAAAATCAGAAGACTGTAGATAATTGCAGAAAATAAATATTGTTAAATGCAGAGGATAACGCATAAGAGAATCAGAATTTCCTGGCTGCTGCTATTGGTTTACCTGCCGATGTTGCTGGTCGTTACGTTTCACCATCATGGTGAAGCGCAGGGAACTCATGCTGATTTCTATTGTGCAGATTGCGCCCATCATGTTCATCACGACGGTCATCTGATAGCCCTGCAGAATACCATGCACGACTGTGTGCTTTGCCAATTGCAAAGCACTCCTTATCTGGCTCCATCCCTCGTGGTATGGGTTGCCATCATCGTGCTCAATCTCTCCCCTCGCCGTGCCTTCTGCTCTCCTTGCTTGTGCAGGGCGAAGGGGGTAAAATCTACCCGTGCTCCACCTTATTGTCAGTTTTTATAAATAATTGAAAATTAACATAATAAGGTAATTAATAACATAATGAGAACAATATTGAAATCAATATTGCTGATGAGCCTATGCTCGTCGGCAACAGCCCCTGCTATGGCTATAAACGGAGCAGATAATAACAAGGAAAAGTCAAGCATTTATGGTATGGAAACCAGCGATTCAGTCAAGCACCAGCCTCTGACGGAATCGAGCGTGAAACTGAACGAAGTGGTGGTTACGGGATTGACTGGCAGCCAGAAACTCAAGCAGTTGCCTGCACCCATCTCTTTCGTTTCTGCCCGCCAACTCGAAATGCAGCCTTCAATCAACATCATCGACGCCATCGCCCACCAGCCAGGCGTTTCGCAGATTACCACGGGAAGCGGAATTTCAAAGCCCGTGATCCGTGGCCTGGGCTATAACCGCGTGGTAGTGGTAAACGATGGAGTCAGACAGGAAGGACAGCAATGGGGCGATGAGCACGGAATAGAAATCGACCCGGCTTCGGTTCATTCCGTAGAGATCCTGAAAGGTCCTGCAAGTCTTATGTATGGCTCGGATGCGATGGCTGGCGTCCTCATCTTCCACTCCGCTCCTACCCTTGCCAAGGGCGACATGAGAGCAAATTTCTCAACGGGTTACCAAACCAACAACGGACTTTTCGATTATTCGCTCAACTTTGCCGGCAACCAGGGCGGATTTGTCTGGAATACCCGATATAGTGGAAAGATGGCACATGCCTACAAGAACAAATACGATGGTTACGTCTTCGGTTCTTCACTCCGAGAACAGGCCCTTTCGCAGCTCCTCGGCTGGAATTATCGCCAGGGACATTCGCATCTCACACTCGATTATTATCATCTCACTCCGGGCATCGTAGAGGGAGAAAGAGATGAGAAAACGGGCGAGCTGGAAATTCCGGATGGCTACGATGCCAAGACTTATGGCAAACCGATGCCTTATCAGCAGATTCACCATTACAAGGCGGTGCTCGACAATTCCTGGTTCCTGGGCGACGGCAATCTGAAACTCCTCTTGGGTTATCAGCAGAACCGCCGTCAGGAGTTTGAGGAGGAAGAGAATCCGAAGGAATGCGGACTCGACTTCATGCTCCATACCTTGAATTACGACCTGCATTATCTCTCGCCGGAAATGAATGGCTGGAAATTCTCAACAGGTGTCAACGGCATGTGGCAGCAATCAATTAACAAGGGAACAGAGTTTCTGATTCCAGCCTATCATCTCTTCGATTACGGCGTGTTTGCCACGGTGAGCAAGAAAATAGGAAAGCTGAATCTGAGCGGCGGAATCAGATACGATCATCGCCACCTGCACAGCGAAGCGGATTCTTTCCGTTTTCAAGCCTTTAAGCGCAGCTTTGAGGGAGTAACCGGAAGCATTGGCTTGGCTTACGAAATCCTGCCCGATTTCAATATCAAGCTGAACCTGGCAAGAGGATTCCGTGCGCCTAACATCAGCGAATTATCATCGAATGGTGTGCATGAGGGAACCCAGCGATACGAATTGGGAAATTCCGGTCTGAAGCCTGAGAACAGCTGGCAATTCGACCTTGGTCTGGATTATTCTTCGCCTATCATTTCGGCAGAACTCTCGCTGTTTGCCAATCGCATCAACCATTACATCTACAGCGAGAAGTTGGCTGATGAGAACAATCAGCCTATCCTCATCGACGACACGCCTGCCTATCAGTTTACTTCGGGCGACGCCCGCATTCTGGGTGGTGAGGCGAGCATCGACATCCATCCTGTAGAGCATCTGCATATCGGCAACACCTTCTCGTATGTCAACTCCGTGCAGTTGCATCAGCCATCCGAATCAAAGTATCTGCCATTCACCCCAGCTCCCCGTTGGATTTCGGATGTAAGATATGAGTTTGTCTGCAACGGCAGGACTTTCGACCATCTCTTCGTCAAGCTGCAGATGGATTGCAATCTTCGCCAGAGCCATTATTTCGCAGCCAACGATACGGAGACCGCCACGCCATCCTACACCTTATTAAATATGTATGCCGGTACCGACATGAAGCTTCACGGCAAGCGCCTTCTCTCGCTCTATCTTTCGGGCGAGAATATTACCAACCGTGCTTACCAGAACCACCTGAGCCGTCTGAAGTATCTGGCGGAAAACACGGTTACGGGCAGAAGAGGCGTTTACAACATGGGGCGCAACTTCTGTATCAAAGTAGTGGTTCCGATAGAACTGTAATTCGCCTTTTTAGAATAAGCAATTCCTCATCAGGAATCAGAATTTGGAATAAATAAATGCCGATAGGGTGCCAAAAACTACAGAAAAAGTAACTTTTGGCGCCACTATCGGCATTTTTTCGTCTAATAATTAGACAATAATGACCGCTTTTCGATGATATTTCGTAACTTTGCAACCATGATTAAGAAACAAGGAACGATATTGATTGTTGATGACAACCGCAACATTCTTACTACGGTGAGGATGCTGCTGGAACCCATATTCGATGGCATCATCACCATCGCCAACCCGAACTCCATCCCAGCCAAGCTGAGAGAGGAGCATCCCGACGTGGTGCTACTCGACATGAACTTCTCCAGCGGAATCAATTCGGGAAACGAGGGACTGTACTGGCTCAGGGAAATCAAGAGCCTCAGCCCGAAAACCGAGGTGGTGCTCTTTACCGCCTATGCCGACATCCAACTTGCCGTAACAGGCATCAAGGAAGGTGCCGCCGACTTCATCGTGAAGCCTTTTGAAAACGAGAAGATGATCCGTACACTGATGGAGGCTAGGGATAAGAACAAGGCTGTGGATAACGCTATTGGCAAAAAAGGTGGAAAACTTTGTGGAAAAAATGCACAAAGTGCTATGTATTGGGGAGATAGCGAAGTTATGAACAATTTGAGAAGCATTGTGGAAAAAGTTGCCGCAACCGATGCAAACATCCTCATTACAGGCGAAAACGGAACAGGTAAAGAGGTATTAGCCAACGAAATACACCGTTTATCCACAAGGTGTGGGAAAAAGATGCTGCCTGTGGATATGGGAGCCATTACGGAAACCCTTTTCGAGAGCGAACTCTTCGGTCATGTGAAGGGTGCTTTTACCGATGCCAAGGTGGATAAACCGGGCAAGTTTGAGCTTGCCGACGGCAGTACCATCTTCCTGGATGAGATAGGAAACTTATCCTACGGTCTTCAGGCAAAACTCCTTACCGCCCTGCAACGCAGAAGCATCGTAAGAGTGGGCGGAAGCACGCAGATTCCTATCAACGTGCGACTGGTTTGCGCCACCAACCGCAACCTGCAGCAGATGGTAAACGATGGCGAATTCAGAGAGGATCTGCTCTATCGCATCAACACCATCCATCTGGAATTGCCTGCCCTGAGACAAAGAAAATCAGACATCGTTCCATTGGCAGAAAGATTCCTCCGTCAATATGGCGATTTATATAATAAGGTGAATCTCCGTCTTTCGGAAGAAGCAGAGAAAAAACTTACCAGTTTGCCTTGGTACGGCAACATCCGTGAACTCCAGCACGCCATCGAGAAAGCCGTGATTCTATCTGATGGCGGAATGATTTCTGCCGAAGATATTGATGGCGGAAGCCAGCAGAAAAGAGAGAAGCCCCTGGAAGAGGTTCAGACGCTCGACGAGATGGAGAGCCGAATGATAGAGAAAACCATCAGGGAATGTGAGGGAAATCTGTCGGTAGTAGCTGCAAGGTTAGGTATTTCCCGCCAGACGCTTTATAATAAGATTAAGCGATATGGATTATAAACTAATTATAATTATCGTGCTTTTGCTCGTGGCTGTAGTGGGTTACATTCGCCTCTACCGCCACTATCGCCGTAACATCAAGAAGGTAACCTTCCTTTTTGATGCGATAGATAATGGGGATTTCTCCTTCAATTTTCCTACGGAGAAGGGGTTTAAGGAGGATAAGATCCTGCACAAATCCCTCAACCGCATCAAGCTTTTCCTGCAGCATACGAGAGAGGAGCAGATGGATCGGGAGAAATATTACGAGCAGATTCTGAATGCGGTGGATACGGGCATCCTGGTGGTGGATGGCCACGACAACATCCTGCAGCACAACCAGGCAGCCCTCCGGTTGCTCGATACGGATGTGCTTACCCACATGAACCAGGTAAAAGGGAAACTGAAGGATGAACACCTGGCAAAGCATGAGACGCAAGCCATGCTGAAAGACAAGCACGTGCGCATCATCGCCCTGAGCGACGTGAGCCACGAGCTGAGCAATCAGGAGGTGGATTCTTGGATCAAACTGATTCGTGTGCTGACCCATGAAATCATGAATACCATCACGCCGGTTACTTCGTTGAGCGAGACTCTGCTTACCCGAGTTACAGAGGATAAAGACTTGAAGCAAGGCTTGGAAACCATCCACAAAACAGGAACCGAGCTGTTGGCTTTCGTCAACAACTATCGCCGCTTCACCCATGTTCCCCAGCCTCAGCCTGCTCTCTTCTATGTGGAACCATTCCTGGAAAGAATGGCGATGCTCTGCAACCACGAAGTAGAGATTTCGGTTTCTCCCAAGGATTTGCTGGCTTACGCCGATGAGAGTCTCCTCTCTCACGTGGTAACGAATCTTCTGAAGAATGCCGTAGAAGCTTTCAGGGAAAAGGGAAGAGAAGACAAACAGGAATGCCGCTCCGCAGATTTGCAATCCGCGGCAAGCAAGAAGGCATTTATCCGTCTCCAAGCCTACGCCAACGCCCAGGAATCCATCATCATCGACGTGAGCAACAACGCCGGTCTCATCCCCGAAGATGTAGCCTCCCACATTTTCATCCCGTTCTTCACCACGAAGCCGGAAGGAAGCGGCATCGGGCTTTCCCTCTCCCGCCAAATCATGCGAGTAAGCGGCGGCAGCCTCTCGCTCCATCAGGACAAGGCACAGGGAATCACCACCTTCCGCATCATCATCCCATAAAAAAGTATAATTTTGGGGAGGAAAGTTTGGCACTTTCGCTTTTTTACCATATCTTTGCCATTATAAAAGATTAAGCTTATGTCAACAGATGATAAGACCATATTAAAGATAAAAGATATAGCTAAATCTGCTATTCCTTCAGGAAGCAAGGCTATATTGTATGGATCAAGAGCGAGAGGTGATGCTCGCAACGATTCAGACTGGGACATTCTTATCCTTTTAGACAAAGACAAACTGGAACAAACAGACTATGACAAAGTAAGTTACCCGTTTGTCTTGTTAGGTTGCGACCTCGGCACAGAAATCAATCCCATTCTTTACACAAAGAAAGAATGGGAATCGTATAACTTCACCCCTTTTTACGAGAATGTAAATCGAGACGGCATTAGTTTAATATAAAAGTTATGAATCAAGTAAACAAAGACACATTAATCAGTCTGCAAGTAGAAAAAGCCAAGCGCTTTTTAACTCAAGCAGATGAAATGGTTGAACTAAAGCATTGGGATTTAGCAGCCAATCGCTATTATTATGCCTGCTTCCATGCCGTACAAGCTCTATTCATAGCAAAAGGTGTTAATGCCCACACTCATGCCGGCATTAACACCCAATTCAGTTTACACTTCGTAAAGACTGGTATCGTAGATATCTCTTATGGCAGTTTCCTCGCCCGTATGTTCCAGTTAAGGCAAAAAGCCGATTACAACTGCGCCTACGAAATTTCCGAAAATGACATCCTGGAAATTATTGGCTTATCACACGATTTTATAAAAAACATATTAAAGTTAGTCAAATAATTACTTACAGAAGATTATGGCATTCGAAAAGGAAATCAAGGAATACGAGGATTTGAGAGGAAAATATCAAACCCTTATCATCAATAAAATGGATAGAGAAGAGTACATCAAATATAATGAAGTACTCTTCTCTACTTTTTCGTGCGCCATTGAAGGCAACTCTTTCTCCGTAGATGACACCCGGGAACTGAAGGAGAAAGGTCTGGGAATGATTCCTGCCGGAAAGACTCTCTTCGAGGCTTTCGAAATGCTTGATCACTTCGAAGCCTTCGAGTACATGATGCAAAACACGCAGCATCCACTCGACGAGAATTTTCTGAAAGAAATCAACAGGCGGGTTACCAGCCATACGCTTTCCTACCGTTCCCCAGAAGCTATTCCGGGCGAATACACCACCACGGACATGGCTGCCGGCGACACGGTATTTGGCGACCACGAAGAACTCATCGCCAGAGTTCCCAAGCTGTTGGAATCTACCGAAAAAGCCATCGTTTCGGCAGCCATTCATCCCATGATTCTTGCCGCCCGCTTCCATGGCTTCTACGAATATCTTCATCCCTTCCGTGATGGGAATGGAAGAACAGGACGACTCATCAGCAACTACATTCTCTTAAGATTGAATCATCCTCTCCTCATCATCCCATCAGAAGCCCGACAGGAATATATTTCTGCCCTTCGTATGATTCGCACAGAAGCAACCGACGAGCACCTCATCCGCTTCTTCTTCAAGATGGCAATACAAAGAATGGAAGAAGAGCTGAAGCAGAAAGAGTCTAACACCAAACGATTTATGACATTCCTCTTCTAATGAAGCATAGCGTCATACGCTCAGAAGTGACAGAAACACTAAAGCTGATCGCCCTCCTCCACAATCTGTCCATCAAACAGGCGGATGGTGCGATGGGCTATCTTGGCATCATGCTCATTATGCGTTACCATGACGATGGTGGTGCCCTCGTGGTTCAGCTCGGTAAGCAGATGCATTACCTCGGCTCCATTCTTGGAATCGAGGTTACCCGTAGGCTCATCGGCAAGGATGAGCTTCGGACCAAAGACCACGGCACGGGCAATGGCTACTCGCTGCTGCTGACCACCCGAAAGCTGGTGAGGGAAGTGTTTGGCACGATGGCTGATGGCCATTCGCTTCATAATCGCCTGCACCTTTGCCTTGCGCTCCGCCTTCGGAATGTTGAGGTAGGTAAGAGGAAGCTCGATATTCTCCTCTACATTCAATTCATCTATCAGATTGAAGCTCTGGAACACAAATCCGATTTCTCCCTTTCTCACATCCGTGCGCTCCTTTTCCTTCAGGTTTGCCACCTCGTGATTACCCAGGAAATATTTTCCCGAAGTTGGGTTGTCGAGCAAACCGAGGATATTGAGCAAGGTGGATTTGCCGCAACCGGATGGTCCCATGATAGCAACAAACTCGCCGTCTTCTACTGTGAAAGATACGTTATTTAAAGCAATCGTCTCCACATCTTCTGTGCGGAATGACTTGCAAAGATTCTCTATTTTTATCATTTTGTTCAATGTTAAGTGTTAAATGTTGAATGTTAAATTAGGGTATACGCCCTTAAATCTGTGTCATCTGTGAAAATCTGTGGGAGACTTATTCATCCTTGAGATACTTCACCGGATTACTATTCGCCACCTTGTAGCAGTTGATGACGACGGAAAGCCCGATGATGACGAGCAAGATGATGGTAACGCCGATAAACAGCAAAGGCGTCATCGTAATCTTCTCGCTAAACGACATCAGCCATTGTCGGGCTATCAGCCAAGCCCCCAAGTCGCCCACGATGATGCAAGGCAAGGCAATCTTCATGATGTCCTTCAGGAAGATGCGAAGAATATCCTTCACCTTCGCTCCGTTCACCTTCCTTATCGCAATCTCCTTGCGGCGGCGGTTCACCTCATCGCTCGTATAACCCACCAATCCGAAGAGGGCGATAATCATCGTCACGATGCCTGCTACAAGGATGCCATTGCGGAAATTGAGCTGTGAGGCATACTGGTTAGCCAATTCAGAGGCATAACTCTTCACGATGACCTTATTGTTAGGATACATCGACTGCACCTTCTGCTGCAACTCCGCCAACGATTCGTCCTGCATATCCTTATACTTTACAAGCATGTAATAAGCCGTCTTGGCTGCATAGAAATACAGTACAGGAAACTCCTTCATATCGTCGCCATCGGCTGACATGTCACCCCAGCGGATATTCTTGCACACGCCACAAACCGTCAGCTTGAGTGGATTTACACCGTCATCATGTCCCGAACAAGTAATCTGCTTGCCTACAACGCCATCCTTCCAATGCCAGATATTGATGAGTTTTTCAGCACCCCGTTCGTCAATAATCACCTGACGGCAACTGTCATTGCACTCCGTAAAGAACGAGCCCTGTACTATCGGGATGTTCATCATCTTGAAGAAATTGTCGTCCACACCTTCCATATCTATGATGTTGAAGGTATTAGTATCATCACCAGGCTTTTGTACCATGTTTCCGCTTCTGCCGTATCCATAGAGCGGAATATGATAAGTGGAACAGCACTCCTTGACATTCGGCATTCGCTTGATTTCGGCAAGACACTGGTTGCGCTGGTCGCGATTGATGCCATCTACCGAGACGATGGCAACATTATCATAATCGTAACCAGGATTGGTGCCAAGCATCAGCTGATACTGACTGTTGATGATGTAGAGCAGACTGAACAGCAGTCCAGAGATAGCAAACTGTATGCCCAGCAACGTCAGTTTCCAGCGGTTGCGATTCTCGTTATAACCACGGAAGGCACTTGCCACCGGAATCTTGTTGTATAGCCAGCCCGGAACCAGACCGCCTACCAGCAACACCAGCAGGCAGATCATCACCAATATCCAACTGCCCCTGTTCAGAATCAGCGCACTAACCGGAGCAGAAAGGAAATTCTCGATAGTTCCCTTGCAAAGGAATACGAGTATGGCAGCCAAAATCACCGCCAAGCCTACATGCACCAATGCCTCAGAGAAGATGATGGCATGAATATTCTTGGGTTCGGCTCCATAGCACTTGCGAACTGCCATCTCACGCGAGCGGCTTACCAGATTGCCCACTATGATAAGCAGATAGTTCATTACCGACGTGAAGAGCAGCACGAAGGCCACGATGCTCAATATCCAGCTCATCATCTTGATATATGGGTCATGGGTATAGACATCGCTCAACACCGTGAAATCAAAGGTAAGGTCTGTTCCCATCTTTTTCAGTTCCTTCAATGGGAAATGGTTTTGGCGCATCTTGTCGACGTAAGGCTTGAGTTCGTCGACACGATGTCCCCTTGCCAACCGAATGTAGGAAATATAGCTATCATTTCCTATCCAATTATCTCTGCCATCGTAAGAATATACGTATGGCACACTGGACATAGACAGAATAATCTGCGTGTTATGCAAGGAAGCCCCCCAAGGAAAAGCCTCGAAAACGCCATTAATGGTAAAAGTAGTACCAGGATAATCGGGAAGCGTGAAATGCTTGCCCACCACATTGCCGCCTATAGTGGCTGCCGTCTTCGAGTCGATGATGCAAGACAAGGGCTGTGATAATATCTGGCGAGCCTTGCCTACCAACATCTTCTGCGGAAAGACATCGAAGAAACAACTGTCTGCCATCAAGATATTGGCAGACACAACGTGCTGGTCGTCCAACTTGCATTGGGCGTCGTTATAGAACCAGTGGGTACTAGTGGCCATTTCCACCATCGGTGCGTATTGCTTCACACCTTGGGCGATGGCTCCTGAAGTCTGGTTGAACGTCATGGTCTTACCCTGATTGCTGCTCACTTCAAATATCTGATACGTCCTCTCCCATCCAGGGAAATACGTATCGTAAGTCTGCTCGAAATAAATCTCGGCGATAATCACCGAACTGATTGCCAATCCGAGCGCCAGACACAAGATCTTCACGAAATTGTGCTGACCCCTTCGAGGCAGATTCTTGAATGCGTTAATAATATGATTCATATCAAATATCCTGTTTCAAGGGCGTTAGCCCAATTTATCACTAATCACTACTAATTAATCATTACTAACTAATCACTACTAATTAAAAACTAATACATCATTATCCTTATATGCTTCATAGCCGCTAACGATAACCTGCTCGCCCGGCTCCAAGCCCTCAATCACCTCATAATATTGAGGATTCTGGCGACCGATGGTTATCTTGCGGCGATAAGCCTTCTTGCCACTCTTGTCTAATACAAAGATCCATTGACCGCCCGTTACACTATAAAACGTGCCTTTAGGGATGATTATTGCCTGCTTCGACTGGCCGAGCTGCAAATCTACATAATAAGTCTGACCGGTTCGGATGTTGCCAGGGCGAACGCCTTTGAAGATGAAGTCGATGCGGAACCTGCCGTCTCTTACCTCGGGATAAACCTTGCGAACCTGCAGGAGATAATGCTTGCCGTTCTGGTCGAAAGTGGCAATAAGTCCCGGTTTTACCCGGTCGATGTAATGCTCATCCACCTGCGCCTGCACCTTGAAATCGCTGAGGTCGTTGATGACTCCTATCTTCTGTCCGGCCTGGATGCTCTGTCCCAGCTCCACATCGAGCAAACCGATTTCGCCCGAAATGGTGCTGCGGATGTTCAGCTTCTCCTTGCGCTGGCGAACCAGCTGCACATTCTTCTGCATGGCTTCCAGATTATCGCCCATCTGATCCATCTGCGAACGGCGGAGCTGTGCATCCTTCTTCAATCGCTTGCTGATGAGCGCATGCTTCTTGACGGCAAGGTCGTAATCTTCCTTTGCCTTGAGATACTCCTCGCGCGAATTGAGTTCTTCCTTGTGCAACGCCTCCTGATGCTGATAGGAACGGCGCTTGGTAATGACATCCTGCGAAAGCGACAGTTCCTCGTTGCTATTGTTCAGACGGTCCTGCTCCATCGAAATCTGGGTATTGCGAAGCATGTCCTGCTTTTCGGCAAGTTCGCTTTCGGCATTCAGAATCTCCAGGTCGAGATTCGAATTGCTCAGTTTCACGATTACATCGCCCTTGTTCACGTGGGCACCTTCATCCACCACTTTCTCCAGAACGATACCGCCTTCCTCAGAACTGATCTGCACCACGGAGATAGGAACCACCTGACCATCCACCGAAACATAATCGTTGAACTGCGCCTTCTCCACGGTTCCGATGCTTAATCCCTTCCTGTCCACCTTCAGGGTGGAAGAGAAATTGCTCAATCCCAACCAAATGAGGACTGCGATCAAAACCGCTCCTCCGCCAATCCATGCCCAGTACTTGCGAGGCACGAGATATTTTTTCTTTTCTATTTTTATGTCCATAATTTAAGTGAAGAGTGAAGAACGAAAAGTGAAGAATTCACTTGCATTCTCCAGGTTTATTTAATTAAATTTTCTCCCTGATAATAAGCAACCAGCCTCTGTTTGATAATGAGCAGCATCTGCATCTGGAGTTCCTTGATTCTGCTTTCCAGAAGCGTCTGGGCTGCGGTATGAAGATCGAAGGTGGAAAGCATTCCTTCCTCAAACTTCCGGCTCGACATGTGATAGGCGAGCGAATCGGAGGCCACCTTCTTCTGCATCTGATGCAACTCCTTGGCGTAACCCTCTGCATCCATTACCGCCTGGGCTATCTGGTCGTGAAGCTTGCGACGGGTTTCCTCCAGGTTCACCTGTGCCAGTTGCCAATCGTTGCGTGCCTTCTTTACGCTGTGCCATCGGTCGCTATTATAAATAGGTATGGAAAGGGTCAACGCGAGGTATTCGCCCTGGTTGTTGTGAAACTGCGAGGCAAACCCATCGTATTGCCCTTTCTGAGAGAGATTCTTATAATAGTTGGTAGAAATGCCGCCACCGAGAGAGAGTGATGGCAGCAATCTGCCTTTTGCTATTTTATAATCATACCGTGCCCGCTCCACTTCGTATTCTGCCGACTTCAAATCGGGAGAGATATGCTGAAAGTCCTGGTAAATGGCTTCGGAATTTGTATAAGAAGCTGAAACCTCTTTATTTTCTGCCTTTAGCTTCAGATTCCGCTCTTCAGCTATCTGGATTTTCAGTTCTTCATCCACCGGAAAATTCATCGCGGATTTCAAGGCGAGCAGACTCTGTTTTGCCACATTCTCCTGATGCGTAAGATTGTATTCATCTTCCGCCACCTGCGATTCCATCTGCACCACATCCGGTCGGCCTTTCTCGCCCAGTTCATACAGGCGCTGCATTTTAGCCAGCATCCGCTTGCTTTCGGTCAGTTTCTCGCTTGCTATCTGAATGCTTGCCTCGGCATAGGCGGCATCCACATATTTCTGCATCACGTCGATGGCACGGTCGTCCTGAATCTTCTGCATCGCCGTGGCTGAATAATCCCGACTCAACTTAGCCTGCTTCAAGGCGTTGATGGTGGCGAAACCATCGAAGACATTCAGTTCGGCATAAAGCTGATAGTAGTTGTTGAATGTCGTTACATTATTATAAGTATTGGTTTCCGGGTCGATGTTTCGTCCCCAGGCGTACTGTCCCTGCACGCCTCCCGTAACGGTAGGCAGGAATCCTGCCACAGCATGCTGGTAATCCTGCTTGCGCTGGCGGGCATTCACCACCTCCCGCTTCACCTCCGTGGCGTGCTCCACGGCGTATTTCATGCAGTCGTCAAGGCTCCAGCTCTGTGCCGAGACGCCAGCCGTCCAAACCAGCCATCCTATTAATATTCCTGTTCTTTTCATAATCTTCTTCATTTTGGCATGATAAGGACAAGAGCCGTGCCAAAATAGAACTTCTCCTGATAATCAAATACTTAGACAAAAGCCCTTATCGAACAAGCTGTCTAATAATTAGACACAGCCGTCTAATTGTTGGACAGAGTTTTGTAAGAAAAAGACAAAAAAGTTTGGTATTTCCAAAAAAATGCAGTATCTTTGCCATCATAAAATAAACAACGAAACGAGATAAAAATTATGATGACAATCGAAGAATACAGAGCAGCCATCTTGCAGGCTTTGCTCGATGCTAAGAACGAGGACGGCACTCCAGCCATTACTCCAAGGGAAGCACAGGAAGCACTCAACGGATTTACCGACGATGAGTTGCAAGACGGAATCCTATGGAATTCGCCAGAAGACGTGGCATCAATTATCCTTGAGGGATAAATCACAGAAGTTATATTCAGCTACCAACAATAAGAATAGGAGCAAAACCCTTTTTGCGGGGTCTTTGCTCCTATTCCCATTTATACTTCCTATTCTTTCTTCCCTTTAAAGACAGTCTTCAACAGCCCCGCAATACTTCATTTCTGTTGCAAAAGCAATAAAAAACTAAAGAATGCGACAAAAAACAAAAGAATGTGCAATTTTTCTTTCACAATTCAATTATTATTTGTAAATTTGCAGCCGCATAAACGGAAAGGGAACTTGCAAATCCCTCTTCAATCAGTTTAAAAGATAATTTTACCGGTAAAAAAGATATATTAAATAATGAAGATAGAAAACGAAATCATCAGCTCTGTCATCGCCGCGGTGAAGGAGCTTTATGGTCAGGACGTGCCAGAGAAGATGGTAGCCCTGCAGA
>ERZ506918.359-NODE-359-length-20080-cov-7.977528_pt1 | contig 20080 bp, 14 predicted proteins | sample MGYA00513975_ERZ506918 | MGnify/ENA metagenome assembly ERZ506918 | reverse complement strand
GTCCCTTCGGGACATTTCCCCCTGATAGGGGGAATCGGCCCCTGGAAGGGGAGCCAAGGGGCAGCGTCATTCCCGGACCTGGCGTTGGGAGAGGCCGATGCGGATGGCGGTGCCTTCGTCCGGGGCCGATTCAGCGGTGATGGAGTGGCCGAGCTTCCGGCAGATCGTCCGGCACAGATAGAGGCCGAGGCCGCTGGCCTTCTGGTCGCCGCGGCCGTTGTAGCCGGTGTAGCCCTTTTCAAAGATGCGCGGCAGATCCTCCGGCGCGATGCCGATGCCCGTGTCGCGGATGACGAGCGTCTTCGGATGCTCCATCGTGATGGTGATCGACCCCTCCCGCGTGTATTTGAGCGCATTGGACAAGACCTGCTCCACCACGAACAGCAGCCACTTCTCATCTGTGACGCACGCCGCGTTCAAAGGCTCATAGCAGAGCTTCAGCTTCCGCGTGATGAACTCCCCGGCAAAGCGCCGCACGGCCTGCCGGACGATCGCGTCGAGATCGCACGTGCGCAGCACAAAATCGCTGCCGCCGTCCGTCAGCCGCAGATAGACCATGACCATCCCGACATACTGCTCCGCGCGCGAAAGCTCCTGCAGCAGCTGCCGGGCCTTGGGCGTATCCTCCTGCTGCAGGGAAAGGCGCATGGAGGCGATGGGCGTCTTGATCTGGTGCGCCCAGAGGGTATAGTAGTCGAGCATGTCCTGATACCGGCTGTTCAGCTGCGTCTCCAGCGTGCGCTGCTGCGCGAGCAGCGCGCGGGTGAGCGCGCGGTAGTCCTCCTCTAAGATCGCCTGCGGCTGCGGAAGCGTCTGCGGCAGGGTGGGGAGGCTTTTCAGGATCTGCTGCAGCTCCAGATGCCGCTGCCGGACGCGCCGGAAGTCCAGCAGCAGGATCACGAGCCCCAGCGCCGCGCACAGCGCCGACGGATACCACACCGCCGCCAGCGGCAGATGGTACAGCCGGAACGAGACCAGAAACAAAAGGGCGAACAGCAAAAACGCCCCGATCTTCAGCGCCTTGGAGCGCAGATAATGCAAAAAGAGCTTCATATCATTCTACCAGATAGCCCGCACCGATTTTTGTCGTGATGAAGCCCGTCAGCCCCGCGCCGTCGAGCTTTTTGCGCAGGCGCGCCATGTTGACTGACAGCGTGTTCTCATCGACGAAGCTGTCGGTCTGCCACAAAGCCTCCATGAGCTTTTCGCGGCTGACGATCGTCCCCTTGTCCTGCAGGAGCGTCCAGAGGATGCGGTATTCGTTCTTGCTGAGCGGCAGCTTTTCCCCGTCCACGAGCAGCGACTGGTCGCCCGTCTGCAAAACAGCGCCGCGGTGTGAGAGCACCGGGCTGGCCGCGGCAAAGTCATACGTCCGGCGCAGAAGCGCCTGCACCTTGGCCGTCAGCACGTCGAGGTCAAAGGGCTTGGCGATGAAATCATCCGCGCCCATGTTCATCGCCATGACGATGTTCATATTCTCCGCCGCGGACGAGAGGAACATGACCGGCACGCGCGAGACGCTGCGGATCTGCGTGCACCAGTGATAGCCGTTGAAAAACGGGAGCGAGATATCCAGCAGCACGAGCTGCGGGTCGAACGCCGTGAATTCGTCCATGACCGCACGGAAGTTCTGCACGCACCGCGCCTCCAGCTCCCACTGCCTCAAATGCGCGCAGACAGCCTGCGCGATGCCGGGGTCATCCTCGACCACCAGGATCCGGTACATACCGCCGCCTCCTTTTCTTTTTTGTTCCAGTATAGCACACCTGCCCTGCTGCCGCAAGAAAAGGCGATTTTCCTCTTTCTTTATTGTGCAGAATCGTATATAATACTGATATCTTTACGCTTCTTCCGAAATGGGGGATCTTTGGAGCATGGAACAGGAAGACAAGAACCTGCACGCGCAGCAGCCGGACGAGGCGCAGACGCCTGCAAAGCAGCCGGAGCCGAAGGGCTATGAGGCCTATCTGAGCTTATTTGATCTGGTGCGGATGCTCGCGGTCATCACGCTGATGTTCGTGTTCTTTTTCCGCGTGAACGGCGTCAGCGGCAGCTCGATGTACCCGACGCTCGTGGACAAGGACTATCTGGTGCTGGAGAGCAATTTCCTCTACCGAAACGCCAGGCAGGGTGACATCGTGGTTTTGTACACGCCGCCGTTCTCGGATAACGACGAGCTGCTGGTCAAGCGCGTCATCGCGGTCGGCGGGCAGACGGTCGATATCGATTTCAATGCCGGCGTCGTCTACGTCGACGGGCAGGCACTCGACGAGAGCTATACCTTCGAGCCGACGTACCTGAGCTACGCCGAATACGGCAAGGCGCTCGACTATCCCGTCACCGTGCCGGAGGGCGAGCTGTTCGTCATGGGCGACAACCGCAACCACTCGGAGGACAGCCGGTTTTCCGACGTCGGCTGCGTCAAAAAAGAGGCCGTGCTCGGCAAGGTGCTGCTCGTCATCTTCCCGGGGCGGCAGACCAACGAACTCGGCACCGTGACCGGCGGCCGGGACTGGCACAGATTCGGAGCAGTATCATGAAACAGGAAGCAAACAGCGAAGCAGCGATGAATATCCAGTGGTATCCGGGCCACATGACCAAGACGCGCCGGATGATCGAGGCGGACGTGAAGCTTGTCGACGCCGTGTGCGAGATCTTGGATGCGCGCATCCCGCTTGCCAGCCGCAACCCGGACATCGACGCCATCTGCGGCACGAAGCCCCGGATGATCATCCTCAACCGCATCGATATGGCCGATCCCGCGATGACAAAGCGCTGGGCGGAGCATTTCCGCGCCAGGGGTTACAGCGTCCTGCAGACCGACTGCAAGACGAAAAAGGGCATTTCCGGCTTCGTGCCGGCCGTGCGGGAGCTGCTGGCGGAAAAGCTGGCGCGCTACGCGGAAAAGGGGCAGGTCGGAAGGCCCCTCAAGCTCATGATCGTCGGCATCCCGAACGTGGGGAAATCGACGTTCATCAACCAGGTCGCCGGGCGCAAGGGCGCCAAGGCGGAAAACCGCCCCGGCGTCACGCGCGGCAAGCAGTGGATCACGGTCGACCAAGGGCTGCTGCTTCTGGACACTCCGGGCATCCTGTGGCCGAAGTTCGAAGACCCGGAGGTCGGCATGCGGCTGGCCTACACGGGCGCAGTCAAAGAGGACGTCATCGACACCGAGACGCTTGCATGCCATTTTATGGAGCTTCTGGCGAAGTTCTACCCCCAGACGCTGCTTGAGCGCTACAAGCTCGAAGCGCCGGAGGGCGCGGATGGCTATGACCTGCTGCAGCTGGCGGGAATGAAGCGCGGCTATCTCGTCTCCGGCGGCGAGGTCAACACCGAGCGGATGGCGAAGGCGCTGATGGACGATTACCGCAGCAGCAAGCTCGGCAAACTCACGCTCGAAAGCCCGGAGGAGCAGAACGCATGAAACACGAAACACCGATCGATCTGTGGCTCTATGAAAAAGAGGCGTTCGCGGACGGCTTTCAGCTGGTCTGCGGCGTGGATGAGGCCGGGCGCGGGCCGCTGGCCGGGCCGGTCTGCGCGGCGGCGGTGATCTTGCCGCCGGAGCTGGTGATCCCGGGCCTGAACGACTCGAAAAAGCTTACGGACAAAAAGCGCCGGGAGCTCTGCAGCGTCATCACCGCCGAGGCCGTCAGCTACGGCATCGCGTTTGCGAGCGAGCAGGAGATCGACGAGATCAACATCCTGCAGGCGACCTTCCTCGCCATGGAGCGGGCGATGGCGCAGCTGGCCCCGCCGCCGGAGCTGGCGCTCATCGATGGGAACCGCTCCAAAGACTTCGGCCTGCCCGTCCGGACGATCGTGAAGGGCGACAGCCTGTCCGCCTCCATTGCTGCCGCGTCGATCCTGGCAAAGGTGACGCGGGATAGGCTGATGGAGCAATACGACGAGCAATACCCGCAGTACGGCTTTGCCGTCCACAAGGGCTACGGCACGAAGCGGCACTATGCGGCGCTGCGGGAATACGGCCCCTGCCCCATCCACCGGCAGACGTTTTTAAAAAAATTCTATGCGGGCACGTGATCTGCTCGGCCCCTGGGGCGAGGCAGCGGCCGCGGCGTATCTGCGGAAAAAGGGCTTCCGCATCGAGGCCATGAACTACCGCACCCGCCTCGGCGAGATCGATATCATCGCGGCGGACCGCCGCTATCTCATCTTCTGCGAGGTCAAGCTGCGAAAATCGGCGGATTTTGCCGCCGCGCGGGAATTTGTCGACAGCCGCAAGCAGCAGCGGCTGCGCGCCACCGCGCTTCTGTACTTATCCCAGCACGAGTCGGAGCTGCAGCCGCGCTTCGACGTGATCGAGATCTACGCGCCCGCGGGCACACAGACCCGCCGCCCGCAGATCACCCATATGGAGGACGCTTTCTGATGCTATACCGTGTATTTGACGGCCACTGCGACACGCCGGTCGAGCTCTGGCTGCAGGAAAAGCAGCTGCGCAGCAGCGATCTTGCCGTGTCGCTGGACAAGGCCGCGGGGCTTGGCGGCTACGCCCAGTTCTTCGCGTTCTGCACCGCGTGGATCAAGACGCGCATGCCACATACAGAGCATTTTTCCCGCGCGCTGGACTATTTTCTGGAACAGCTGCGCAAAAACGAAGACAGGATCACCCTCTGCCGCACCGCGCCGGAGGCGGAAGCCGCCATGCAGGCGGGCAAGTGCGCCGCCTTTCTCGCCATTGAGGGCGCGGAAGCCGTGCGCGAGGACGAGGGACTGCTGGAGCTTGCATATGAGGCGGGCGTGCGGATGGTCTCGCTCGTGTGGAACCTGCCGAACGGCCTGTCCGGCTCCTGCCAGACCGGCGAGGGGCTGACGGAGAAGGGCAAGCGCTTCTTCCGACGCGCACAGAAGCTCGGCATGCTCGTGGACGTGAGCCATCTGTCCGAAAAGGGCTTCTGGGACATGGCGGAGCTGGCGGAAAAGCCGATCGTGGCCAGCCACTCCGATTCGTTCGCCGTCTGCCCGCACCCGCGCAATCTGACCGACGCGCAGTTCCAGGCCATCTGCGATCTTGGTGGAACGGCGGGGCTCAACCTCTACGGGCCGTTTCTGACCGACGGGCCGCGCGTGACGTTTGACGATCTGCGCCGCCATCTCGATCATTTCCTGGATCTTGGCGGCGAGGGGCATCTCGCGCTGGGCGCGGATCTCGACGGCTGCAGCGTGCTGCCGGAGGGCTTTGCCGCGCTGAATGATTATGAGACCCTCGGGCGCTATCTGGCCGACGCCGGATATCCCGATGAAACCATACAGAACCTGTTCTGCAATTCTTTGATGAAGGTCGTGAAAACATGCATTATGTAAGTACCCGGGATTCTTCCCGCCGTCTGGCCGCCAGCCAGGCCATCGTGGAGGGCCTCAGCCGCGATGGCGGTCTGTATCTGCCGGAATCCATTCCGCAGCTGACCCTGGCGGACATCCGCGCGCTCGCGCGTCTGTCCTATCCGGAGCGGGCGGCGAAGATCATGAAGCTCTATCTCGAGGAATTCTCCGAGGAAGAGTTGCTCGGCTTTGCGCAGAAGGCCTATGGCCCCGCCAAATTCGATACCCCCGCGGCCGCGCCCGTCGTGCAGCTCGCGGACAACACCTATATCCAGGAGCTCTGGCACGGGCCGACGTGTGCGTTCAAGGACATGGCCCTGCAGATGCTGCCATATCTGCTGACGGCCTCGCTCAAAAAGACCGGCGAGGAGAAGACCGTCTGCATCCTCGTCGCCACCTCCGGCGACACCGGCAAGGCCGCGCTCGAGGGCTTCCGGGACGTGGACCGCACGAAGATCCTCGTCTTCTACCCCGACGGCGGCGTGTCGGAGATCCAGAAGCTCCAGATGGTCACGCAGGAGGGCCGGAACGTCGGCGTGTGCGCCGTGCGCGGCAACTTTGACGACGCGCAGACCGGCGTCAAGCGCATCTTCTCCGATGCGCAGCTGCGCGAGACGCTCGCCTCCCGCGGCTATTTCCTCTCCTCGGCCAACTCCATCAACTGGGGCCGGGTCCTGCCGCAGATCGTGTATTACGTCTCGTCGTACTGCGACCTGCTCGCCTCCGGCGCCATCAAGGAAGGGCAGACCGTCAACGTCTGCGTGCCGACGGGCAACTTCGGCAACATCCTCTCCGGCTTCTACGCGAAGAAGATGGGCGTGCCCATCGGCAGGCTCATCTGCGCGTCGAACGAGAATAACGTCCTGACCGACTTCATCCGGACCGGCACCTATGACCGCAACCGCCCGTTCTATCAGACAGCTTCGCCGTCGATGGACATCCTGATCTCGTCAAACCTCGAGCGGCTTTTGTACCTGCTGTCGGGCTCGGACGAGGAGGTGCGCGGGTACATGCAGGCGCTCGCCGAGACCGGCCGCTATACCGTCTCGGAGCGGGTGTTCCGCGCGGTCCAGGCAGAGTTCTCCTGCGGCTTCTGCACTGACGCGCAGGGCGCGCAGACGATCGGCAAGACCTTCCGCGAAAAGAACTATCTGCTTGACACCCATACCGCTGTGGCCTGCACCGTGCTGGAGGGCTACCGCGCCGAGACCGGCGACGGGACGCTGACTGTCGTCGAGTCCACGGCCAGCCCCTTCAAGTTCTGCGCGAGCGTGCTGGACGCGCTCGGCGTGACGGAGCATCAGCCCGGCACGAAGGTCCTGGGCCAGCTCACGGCCGTGACCGGCCGCGAAGCGCCGCTGCCGCTGGCCAGTCTCGCGGGCAAGACCCCGCGCTTCGGCGAAGTCGCGGACAAGACTGCGATGCAGTCCGTCGTCACGGAGTTTCTGCAGTAATGGCCCTGTACGCGATCGGCGATCTGCACCTGTCGCTGGGGCCGGCCGATAAGCCGATGGACGTCTTCGGCGGCCGGTGGGAGGGCTATGTCGACAAGCTCCGGGAGAACCTGCGCGTCATCGGGCCGGAGGATACGACCGTGCTGCTCGGCGATCTCAGCTGGGCAATGAGTCTGGAGGACGCGGCGGAGGATTTTGCCTTCATGAACGCCATCCCCGGCCGCAAGATCATCCTCAAGGGCAACCACGACTACTGGTGGACGACGCTCAAGGCCTTTGACCGCTTCTGCGCGGAGCACGGCTTTTCGGATTTTCACGTGCTGAACAACAGCTGCTTCTTTTATGGGGAGCTTGCGCTCTGCGGCACGCGCGGCTGGTTCTATGACGAACAGAAGGCCGGCAGCCACGACGAGAAGATCTTCCGGCGCGAGCTCGGGCGGCTGGAGCGGTCGCTGCAGCTGGCGGGAGAGAAGGAAAAATACTGCTTCCTGCACTACCCGCCGCGCTACCGGGGCTATGTCTGCCCGGAGATCCTGGCTTTGTTCGAGACCTACGGCGTGACGCGCTGCTATTACGGCCATCTGCACGCCGACTCTATCCGGCTGGCGCTGGAGGGGCCGTACCGGGGCACGGAATACCGCCTTGTCTCGGCCGATCACGTCGATTTTCAGCCGCAGCGGATCGGATGAGCGGAAAGATTTTGAATTTTTTCTGAATTCGGATAAATTCCTGAAAAAACAGTGGATTTCTTGCACGAAGTCTGGTAGAATAGAGCGGATTCAAATGAGAATGGTGAATATCGGCTTTTTTCATGGGCCGCACCGCATAGGAGGAAAGTACCACAATGAACGTCAAAAACGTAGAGAAAGAAAACGGCGCCGCAAAGGTCACCATCGAGATCGCCAGGGACGAGTTCCAGACTGCTTTGGACAAGGCCTATGCCAAGATCCGTAAGGATATCATGATCCCCGGCTTCCGCAAGGGCAAGGCCCCGCGCAAGTTCGTCGAGCGGATGTACGGCTCGCAGGTCTTCTATGAAGACGCCGTCAACGAGATCTTCCCCGAGATCTACGAAGCTGCCATTGTCAAGCAGGAGCTCAAGGCCGTCGGCCAGCCCTCCGTTACCGATATGCAGACCCCCGAAGACGGCAGCGTCGTGCTGACCGTTTCCACTGAGCTCTACCCCGAGGTCACCCTCGGCGAGTACAAGGGCATCGAGGTCCCCAAGGAGACCGTTTCCATCTCCAAGGCCGAAGTCGACGCAGAGCTCGGCCGCATGCAGGACCGCAACGCCCGCATCGAGACCGTTGACCGCGAAGCCAAGACCGGCGACACCGTCATTCTGGACTTTGAAGGCTTTGTCGACGGCAAGCCCTTCGACGGCGGCAAGGCCGAGGGCTATACCCTGACGCTCGGCTCCGGCGCGTTCATCCCCGGCTTCGAAGATCAGCTCGTCGGCCTGAAGGCCGGTGAAGAGAAGGCCGTCGAGGTCACCTTCCCCGAGAGCTACACCAAGGAGCTGGCCGGCAAGGCCGCGACCTTCCAGTGCAAGATCCACGAGGTCAAGGAGACCATCAAGCCCGAGCTCGACGACGAGTTCGCCAAGGACGTCTCCGAATACGACACGCTGGCCGCCCTCAAGAAGAGCATCAAGGCCGACCTCGCCAAGAAGCGCCAGGAAGCTGTTGACCGTGACTTTGAAAACGAGGCTGTCGTTCTGGCCGGCAAGAACATGACCTGCGACATCCCCGCCTGCATGATCGACGAGCAGGTCGACAAGCACCTCGAGCAGTTTGCCTATCAGCTGCAGTCCCAGGGCATGAAGATGGAAGACTACGTCAAGATGATCGGCGGCGACGTCAAGGGCATGCGCGATTCCATGCGCCCGATGGCGGAGCAGACCGTCCGCAGCAACATCCTGCTGAGCGAGATCGTCCATCAGGAGGACATTGACGTGACCGACGAGGAAGTCGAAGAAGAGCTGAAGAAGCTGGCCGAGCAGTACAAGATGGAGCTGGACAAGATCAAGGAAATGATCGACGTCGAGGCCGTCAAGTCCGATCTCAAGGGCCGCAAGGCTGTGAAGCTGATCGTCGACAATGCCAAGCCCGTCGAGAAGGAAAAGGAAAAGAAGGCCGCCAAGAAGGCTGCCAAGAAGGAAGACGAAGCTGCCGAAGCTCCCGCAGAAGAGGCTCCCAAGGCTGAGGAATAATTCTCCAACCGGTTGGGTAGAATCCTACAGCCAACCTGACATCCGTCTGAAAGGAGAATCCCACTATGAGTTTAGTTCCGTATGTCGTTGAACAGACCAGCCGCGGCGAGCGGTCGTACGATATCTTCTCCCGCCTGCTCAACGACCGTATCATCATCCTGTCCGAAGAGGTCAACAGCACCACCGCGAGCCTGATCGTGGCGCAGATGCTCTATCTCGAGGCGCAGGATCCCGATAAGGACATCCAGTTTTATATCAACTCCCCCGGCGGCAGTGTGACCGACGGCATGGCGATCTATGACACCATGCAGTTCATCAAGTGCGACGTGTCCACCATCTGCGTGGGCATGGCCGCCTCGATGGGCGCGTTCTTGCTGTCCTCCGGCACGAAGGGCAAGCGCCTGGCGCTGCCCAACGCGGAGATCATGATCCACCAGCCCTCCGGCGGCACGCAGGGCCAGGCGACTGACATGCAGATCCAGGTCGAGCGCATGCTGAAGATCAAGCAGCGTCTCAACGAGATCCTTGCCGCCAACACCGGCAAGCCGCTGGAGACCATCAAGGTCGACACCGAGCGCGACAACTTCATGACCGCCGAAGAGGCGCAGGCCTACGGTCTGGTCGATAAGGTCATCTACAAGAGACAATAATCCCTGAAAGGAGGAGTCCAGCTTGGCAAGAGACTCCATCCGCTGCTCCTTCTGCGGCAAGCGTCAGGAGCAGGTCGGCCGGATCATCGCCGGCCCCAACGTCTACATCTGCAACGAATGCGTCGAGCTCTGCTCGTCCATCCTGCGCGATGAGATGCACAACGGCGTCAACACCCAGCAGCTCGAGCTGCCGGATACGCTCCCGACGCCGGAGCAGATCAAAACCTACATGGATCGCTATATCATCGGCCAGGACGACGCCAAAGTCGCCCTGTCCGTCGCGGTCTACAACCACTATAAGCGCATCTACTTCCAGAACGACTCCGATGTGGAGCTGCAGAAGAGCAACATCCTGCTCATCGGCCCCACCGGCTCCGGCAAGACCCTCTTCGCCCAGACGCTGGCCAAGATCCTGAACGTGCCGTTCGCCATCGCCGACGCCACGACGCTGACCGAGGCCGGCTACGTCGGCGAGGACGTCGAGAACATCCTGCTCCGCCTGCTGCAGGCGGCGGATTTTGACGTCGAGCTAGCCGAGCGCGGCATCATCTACATCGACGAGATCGACAAGATCGCCCGCAAGTCCGAAAACACGTCCATCACCCGCGACGTATCCGGCGAGGGCGTGCAGCAGGCGCTTTTGAAGATCGTCGAGGGTACGGTCGCCAACGTCCCGCCGCAGGGCGGACGCAAGCACCCGCAGCAGGAGTTCATCCAGGTCGATACGACCAACATCCTCTTCATCTGCGGCGGCGCGTTCGACGGGCTCGACAAGATCATCGAGCAGCGCACCGATACCTCCGCCGTCGGCTTCAACTCCACGGTCAAGAGCAAGGGCGACCACAACGTCGGCAAGCTCTTCCAGCTGGTCCAGCCGCACGATCTTCTGAAATTCGGCATCATCCCCGAGCTGGTCGGCCGTCTGCCGGTCATCACCTCGCTGCAGGGACTGGGCAAGGACGATCTCGTCCGCATCCTGACCGAGCCGAAAAACGCGCTCTGCAAGCAGTACCACAAGCTGCTGGCCTACGATCAGGTCGAGCTGAGCTTCGAAAAGGGCGCGCTGGAGGCCATTGCCGAAAAAGCCATCGAACGCCAGATCGGCGCCCGCGGCCTGCGGGCCATCATGGAGGAGATCATGACGAAGATCATGTACGAGATCCCGTCCGACCCCACCATCCAGTCCGTCTGCATCACCGAGCGCTGCGTGCGCAATGGAGAAGCCCCGCAGATCACCCGCGACGCCTCGAAGCCCCGCGCTCCGATCAAGAACGCAGGCGTTACGCTGTAACACAAGAACCAGGAAGGGAGCGCACGCTCCCTTCCTGCGTATTTTTATTCTCCACGAAAGGAGAGAACATCCATGAGTGAATATAAGCCCCTGACCTGCCTGCCGGTCCTGCCGCTGCGCGGGATCGTGGTGTTTCCCGGCTGCGTGACGCATTTTGACGTCGGCCGGAGCAAGTCCGCGCGCGCCGTGGAAGAAGCCATGCGCGGCGACCAGATGATCTTCCTCGTTGCCCAGCGCGACGTGCAGTGCGACGAGCCGAAAAAGGCCGATCTGTACCAGATCGGCACCGTCGCCTATGTCCGCCAGATCCTGCGGCTGCCGGGCGACAATATGCGCATCCTGGTCGAGGGCAAATACCGCGCCCAGCTGACCGACATGATCCATTCCGAGCCCTACTTCTTCGCCCGCGCGATGGAGCTGGACGTGCCGGGCTACAACGCGTCCGTGCCGCGCACGCAGGCGCTCGTGCGGCAGGCGCATCAGCTGTTTGAGCAGTTCATCGACCTCGCCGTCAAATCCGGGCAGGAAAACCTGCTGCAGGGCTCTGCCGGCGACGACGCGGGCGAGCTGGCCGATTTCATCGCCCAGAACGCCACCTTCGGCTATGAGGACAAGCAGAAGATCCTTGAGACGCTGCCGCCCGTGCACCGGCTGGAGCTGTGCGTGCGCACGATGGCGAAGGAGCTCGATATCCTGCGCCTCGAGAGTGAGATCAACGATCAGGTGCAGCAGAACGTCAATCAGAACCAGCGGGATTATTACCTGCGCGAGCAGCTGCACGTCATCCGCGAGGAGCTCGGCGAAGACGACGACAACGACGCCGACAGCTACCGCGCCAAGATCCAGGCCCTGAAGCTGCCCAAGGAGACCGAGGAAAAGCTCCTGCGCGAGGTCTCGCGCTTTGCGCGCCAGCAGGCGGGCTCGGCCGAGGCCGCCGTGCTGCGCAATTACCTTGATACCATCCTCGACCTGCCGTGGAACAAGGAGACGAAGGAGCGGCTGGATGTCAAGTCTGCCGCGAAGATCCTCGACGAGGATCATTTCGGCCTCGAGCCGGTCAAAAAGCGCATTCTCGAGACGCTGGCCGTGCGGCAGCTCGCGCCGGAGCTGCCGGGGCAGATCCTCTGCCTGGTCGGCCCGCCGGGCGTGGGCAAGACGTCCGTCGCCATCTCGATCGCACGCGCGCTGAACCGCCATCTTGCGCGGCTCTCGCTCGGCGGCGTGCGGGATGAGGCCGAGATCCGCGGCCACCGCAAGACCTATATCGGCGCCATGCCCGGCCGCATCATGACGGCCCTCATCCAGGCCAAGAGCAAAAACGCCCTGCTGCTGCTCGACGAGATCGACAAGCTCGGCAGCGACTACAAGGGCGATCCCTCGTCGGCCCTGCTGGAGGTGCTCGATTCCGCGCAGAATTCCAGCTTCCGCGACCACTATATCGAGGTCCCGTTCGACCTCTCCCACTGCATGTTCATCACCACCGCCAACACGACCGACACCATCCCCCGGGCTCTGCTCGACCGGATGGAGGTCATCGAGCTCGGCTCATACACGGATGAGGAAAAGCTGCAGATCGCCAAGCAGCATCTGCTGCCCAAGCAGCTCAAGCAGCACGGCATGAAGCGCACGCAGGTGCGCGTCTCCGACGACGCCATCCGCGAGATCATCGCGGGCTATACCCGCGAGTCCGGCGTGCGTAATCTCGAGCGGCAGCTGGCCGCGCTGTGCCGCAAATGCGCCATGCGCTTCGTCTCCGCCGAGCCGCCCAAGCGCATCACCGTCACCGGCGGCAATCTCGAGGCCTTCCTCGGCGTGCGCAAGTACCTGCCGGAGGCCAATACCGTGGGCGACCAGATCGGCCTTGTGACCGGCCTGGCGTGGACCGCCGTCGGCGGCACGACGCTCGAGGTCGAGGTCAATGTCGTGCCCGGCACCGGCAAGCTCGAGCTGACCGGCAATCTCGGCGACGTGATGAAGGAATCCGCCTTCGCCGCCATGAGCTATATCCGCTCGCGTGCGAAGGAGCTGGGCCTCGCCCCGGATTTCTATAAGACGAACGACATCCACGTCCACTTCCCCGAGGGCGCCGTGCCCAAGGACGGCCCGTCCGCGGGCATCACGATCTGCACCGCCATTGTCTCGGCGCTGACAAACCGCCCCGTGCGGCGCGACGTCGCCATGACAGGCGAGATCTCCATCCGCGGCCGCGTGCTGGCGATCGGCGGACTCAAGGAAAAGACCATGGCCGCCCTGCGCCACGGCGTGCGGACCGTCATCATCCCGGCCGAAAACGAAAAGGATCTTGAGGAGATCGACCAGACCGTGCGGCAGGCGCTGCAGTTCATCACCGTCTCCACCGCCGATCGCGTGCTGGAGGCTGCTCTGCTCCCCGCCGGCGCGCCGGAGCCGGAGACCGCCGCGCCGTCCGGCACGGACGTGCTCGCCGCCATCCCCGCGCCGAAGACCCGCCGTAAGCCCGGCATCCGCCAGTGAGGGACCGCTATGAATCTGCATAACGCGGAATTTGTCCGCTCCGTGACCGCCGTGGCGGACTGTCCGAAGGACGGTCTGCCCCAGATCGCCTTCGCAGGCAAGTCCAACGTCGGCAAATCCTCGGTCATCAACAAGCTCCTGCTGCGCAAAAACTTCGCCCGTGTCGGTGAAGCTCCCGGCAAGACCACGCACATCAACTTCTTCCGCATCGATGAAGCCATGTACCTCGTCGACCTGCCGGGCTACGGCTACGCCAAGGTCCCGCAGAAGGAAAAAGAGCGCTGGGGGCGGCTGATGGAGGCCTATTTTGCCGCGCCGGATACGCTCACCTTCGGCGTGATGCTCGTCGACGCGCGCCACGCGCCGACGGCCAACGACGTCGTGATGGCCAATTACTTCCTGCAGTCCAGCAAGCCCTTCGTGGTCGTGGCCAATAAGCTCGATAAGCTCAAAAAGAGCGAGATCGCGCCCAACCTGGCCCGCATCCGCGAGGTCCTGCAGCTGCCGGACGCCATCCGCCTCATCCCCTTCTCCGCCGAAAAAGGCGACGGCCGCGACGACCTCCTCTCCACCATCCTCCAAGCCGCCGAGGCGTAATTCCATAAAACCAAAAGGTGCAGTCTGATATCTCAGACTGCACCTTTTTTGTATTTGTGCGCACTTTCAATGCCTTCCCCTACGAGGGGAAGGTGGCACGGCGAAGCCGTGACGGATGAGGTGGGGCACTTCCGTTTATGCGTCGCTGTCCACCTCATCAGTCGCCTCACGGCGACAGCTTCCCCTCATAGGGGAAGCCATTGCTCCGCAAGAAGGTAACACCCATCAAAATTTCAGCCGCACCTTCTATTGACGGCAATCATTCTACGGAAACCAGCTGCAAACTTGATACCCCCGCATCAGGCGGCGCGTACCAAGACACCCGTAAGGTGACTCCCGAGTGGAACGACGCCTGATACATTGGTGCTTGCCTGAACTCAGACGCAGAACGCACCAAACGCGTCTCCACGCACTCTTTTCTCCCCTATCTTTTCTCTTGCGAGAGAAAAGATAGGGCCGCCGGAGGCGCGTCAGAAACGACCACGACGGAACGAATCCTTGCAGGCAAGGCTTCTTATCCTCTGTGCTCGTTTCTTCCTTTCCAAACCGCAAGCTGAACTTGCGGTTTGGGTTTTATGGCAAATCTGCGACGACCTCTCAGTCTGCTTCGCAGCCAGCTCTCCTGGCAGGGGAGTCTTTGGGTCAGAACAGGGTCAGCTGGCTGGTGAGGGGGAGGGTGCCGAAGGCGCCGGCTTGCTGGAGCTGGTCGATGAGCGTCTTCGATACCTTCGGGCAGGCGTCGGCAAATTCCTCGACGGAGAGGAATTCCATGCTGTCACGGCAGTTCATGATGTCCCATGCCGCCGTCTCGCCGAGACCGGACACGGCCACAAACGGCGGGCGGAGCTGCCCGTCCTCGATCAGGAATTTCGTCGCGTGCGAATGATAGATATCGATCGGCGCGAAGGAGAAGCCGCGCAGGTAGAACTCGTAGCAGACCTCCAGCGTGGTGAACAGATCGTCATCCTTGGCCGTGGAATCCTCGTCTGCCTTGATCTCCTGCAGCTTCTTTTTGACAAGCTCGATGCCGTGGCACATCATGCCCTCGTCAAAGCCGCCCTTCTGGCTGCGGCGATAGAAGTAAGCGGCGTAGAACGCCAGCGGCTGGTGCACCTTGAACCACGCGATGCGGAAGGCCATCATGACATACGCCGTCGCGTGCGCCTTCGGGAAGAGGTATTTGATCTTCTTACACGAGCCGATGTACCATTCCGGCACGCCCGCGGCCTTCATCTCTTCCTCTGCGCCCTCGGGCAGACCGCGGCCCTTTCGGACGGCCTCCATGATCTTGAACGAGCGCTTTTCCGGCATGCCGCACTTGATGAGATAGAGCATGATATCGTCGCGGCAGCCGATGGCCTCGCCGACAGTCGCGGTCTTCGACAAAATGAGATCGCGCGCGTTGCCCAGCCACACGTCCGTGCCGTGGGAGAAGCCGGAAAGGCGGATGAGGGTATCGAACTTTGTCGGCTGCGTCTCCTGCAGCATGCCTCTGGTGAAGCCCGTGCCGAATTCCGGGATGGCGACGGAGCCGACCGGCCCCAGGATCGGGTCGTTCTCATACCCCAGGACCTTGCTGGAGGTGAAGATGGACATGGTATCCTGATCGTCGAGCGGGATTTTCTGCGCGTCGACGCCGGTCATATCCTCGAGCATGCGGATCATGGTCGGGTCATCGTGACCCAGCATGTCGAGCTTCAGGAGGTTTTCCTCCATGGAGTGATATTCAAAATGCGTGGTGATCCACTCGGAGTCCTTGTCGTCCGCCGGGTGCTGCACGGGGCAGAAGTCCCAGATCTCATTTTCCTGCGGGATGACGACGAGGCCGCCCGGGTGCTGGCCGGTCGTGCGCTTGACGTTGACGCAGCCGAGCGCCAGCCGGTTCTCCTCGGCCTTGGAGACAGTCTTGCCGCGCTCCGACAGGTATTTTTTTGCGTAGCCGTAGGCCGTCTTTTCCGCGACGGTGCCGATGGTCCCCGCGCGGAAGACGTGCGTCTTGCCGAACATCTGCACGCAGTAGGCGTGCGCCTTGGCCTGATATTCACCGGAGAAATTGAGGTCGATATCCGGGACCTTGTCGCCGCCAAAGCCGAGGAAGGTCTCAAACGGGATATTGAAGCCGTCCTTGTCGAGCTTCGCCCCGCATTTGGGGCAGACGGCGTCGGGCAGGTCCGCGCCGCAGGCGCAGTCGGCAGGCACGTCGAAGGTCGTGTATTTGCAGTTCGGGCAGCGGTAGTGCGGCGGGTAGGAGTTGACCTCCGTGATGCCGGACATATACGCCACGATCGACGAGCCGACGGAGCCACGCGAGCCGACCAGATACCCGTGCTCGAGCGAGTTCTGCACGAGCTTCTGCGCGGACATGTAGATGACGTCGTAGTGGCAGGAGATGATGTCGTGCATCTCGGTGTCGACGCGCTTCTGCACGAGCTCGGGCGGGTTTTCGCCGTAGAGCCGGTGGAGCTTGCCGTAGACGAGGGATTTGAGGTCCTCGACCGAATTCTCGATCTTCGGCGCGAACAGATTGTGCGGCACGGGCCGCAGCGTCTCACACCAGTCGACGATGCGGTTCGGGTTGTCGATGACGACCTCGCGCGCCTTTTCTTCGCCGAGATACGCGAATTCCGCCATCATTTCGTCCGTCGTCCGCAGATACAGCGGCAGCGGCCGGTCGGCGTCGGGCATCTGCTTGGTGGCAAGCAGGATGTGGCGGAAGATCTCGTCCTCCGGGTCGAGGAAGTGCACGTCGCCGGTGGCGACGACGGGCTTGCCGAGCTCCTCGCCGAGCCTGACGATGGTGCGGTTGAAACCGCGCAGCTCCTCCTCATCCTCGGCAAGACCCTTGTCGAGCATGAAGCGGTTGTTGCAGATGGGCTGGATCTCGAGGAAGTCATAGAAAGACGCGATGCGCTTGAGCTCCGCCCAGCTCTTGTGGTTCAGGATCGCCTGGAACAGCTCGCCCGCCTCGCAGGCCGAGCCGATGATAAGTCCCTCGCGGTGCGCGATCAGCTCGCTCTTCGGGATGATGGGCACACGCTTGAAATACTTGAGGTTGGATAGTGAAATGAGCTGGTAAAGATTCTTCAGGCCCGCCTTGTTCTTGGCCAGCAGAATGATGTGCTTCGGGAAGCGATTGGATTTGCTTCCCAGCGGGCGCAGCTTGAGCATTTCGTTGTTGATCTGCTGCAGGCGCGTCACGCCCCGTTCTTCAAGCATGGGGAAAAATTTTGTCAGCATCTGCGCGACCGGCACGGCATCGTCCGACGCGCGGTGGTGGTTGAACTGCGGCAGCTGCAAATGCTCCGCCACGATGTCCAGCTTATACTTGCCCAAGCCTGGCAGCAGATTCTGCGCCAGAATGAGCGTGTCGATATAAGTCGGCTCGAACGGAATGCTGCACTTCCGGCAGCCCGCGCGGATAAAGCTGATATCGAACTCCGCGTTGTGCGCCGCGAGCGGCGCATTTCCCGCGAAAGCGAGGAACGCCGTCAGCGCGTCCTTGAGCTTTGGCGCACCGCGCAGCATCTCGTCCGTGATACCGGTCAGACCGATGATCTCCGGCGTCAGCCGGCGCTCGGGGTCCACAAAGGTCTGGAAGGTCTCAACGATCTCGCCGTTCCTGAGCCGCACCGCGCCGATCTCCGTGATGGCCTCCTGCGTGACCTTGAGGCCGGTCGTTTCAATGTCGAAGCAGACGATCTCATCGGAAAAACCGATGTCCTGATGCCCATGAATGGCGATGCGGTCGTCAATGTTGTTGACAAAATAGCCCTCGCAGCCGTAAAGTATTTTTATTTTACCCTCACCGGCGTGCCAGGCATCCGGAAAGGACTGTGCTACACCGTGGTCGGTGATGGCGATGGCGGGCATCCCCCACTTGGCGGCGAGCTTGACGACGCTGCCGGTGTCGGTCAGCGCGTCCATGTTGGACATTCGCGTATGCAGGTGCAGCTCCACGCGCTTGACCTCGGCGGTGTCCATACGCGGCTCGTGCGTGATCTCGGTCACGTCGCGCGGGTTGAGCTGCATATCGTGACCGTCGTAGGTCAACTCCATCGTGCCCGCGACGCGCAGCCACATACCGGTCGAAACGCGGTCGCGCAGCGGCGCGACGTCCTTCTCCAGCATCCGCTTGCGCACGATGACCGAGCCCTCGTAGTCGGTCATCTCAATGAGCGCCAGCCACATACCCGGCTGGCGCAGCTCACGGAACTCGCACTTGAAGACCTTGCCCTCGACCACGACGTTTCCCGCCTTGGGGTTCAGCTCGCTCATCGGCATGGGATGTCCCTTGATCTCGCGGCCCATGATGATCTTGCCGGCGCTCGACTCCTTCTTCGCGCCGCCGCCCGCGTTCGAGGGGCGCGGCTCCTGCTTGGGAAAGCCGCCCTGCGTCAGCGAGATCCGCACGCCGTTGAGCGCGAAGCGGTCCGCCAAAAGCTGCTCGAGCAGAGTGCGCTCGGAATCCGTGATCTCCTGCAGCACCGTCAGCGCAAGCGCCATCGTGCGGCTCTCCTGCTCCACGGTGACGTCGGTCACGCGGGCGTCGGTGAGCAGCACACGCAGTCCGATGGGCGGCGCAAAGCCCTCAAATAATTCAAAAAACGGTATCCTTTGTGCCATTTTTTCGCTTCTCTCTTACAGTTTCTCGATCTCTTCAAGCAGGGCGTCCAGCAGCTTTTCCTGCGCTACCTTGTACAATACCTCGCCATGACGGAAAATAAGGCCCTCGCCCTTGCCGCCCGCGACGCCGATGTCCGCCGCGCTCGCCTCGCCGGGGCCGTTGACCACGCAGCCCATGACCGCTACGGTGATGGGCTTGTCGCAGTCCTCCAGCCGGCGCTCCAGCTCCTCCGCCAGCGGGATCATATCGTAAGCCGTGCGCCCGCAGGTCGGGCAGGAGATCAGATTCACGCCGCTTCTTCGCAGCCCGCAGGCGCGCAGGATGCGCTTGGCGGCATAGACCTCCTCCACCGGGTCGGCGGTCAGCGAAACGCGCATCGTGTCGCCGATGCCCTCGCAGAGAAGTCCGCCGATGCCGATGGCAGACTTCAGCACTCCCATCGACGGCGTGCCCGCCTCGGTCACACCGAGATGCAGCGGATAGTCCACTCGTTCATGCAGCAGCCGGTAGGCCGCCATGTTGAGCGGTACGTCGGAGCTTTTGACGGAGATGCAGATGTCCGTGAAGTCATACTTCTCCAGCAGCGCGGCATGACCCAGCGCGCTTTCCACAAGCGCCTCCGGCGTCACGCGGCTGTACTTTGCCAGCAGCTCCTTCTCCAACGAGCCGCCGTTCACGCCGATGCGGATGGGCACCTTGTGCGCGCGGCAGCAGTCCACGACCGCCTTCACGCGGTCCTCCCCGCCGATGTTGCCGGGGTTGATGCGGATCTTGTCCGCGCCGTGCTCCGCCGCGGCGATGGCAAGGCGGTAGTCAAAGTGAATGTCCGCCACGAGCGGGATATGAATGCTGTTCTTGATGGTCTCGACCGCCTCCGCCGCCTCCGGTGTCGGCACGGTCACGCGCACGATCTCGCAGCCCGCCTGCTCCAAGCGCAGGATCTGCTCGATGGTCGCGCCTGCGTCCTCGGTCTTTGTGTTGCACATTGACTGGATGGTGACCGGCGCGCCGCCGCCGACGGCCACGCCGCCGACCATGATCTGCTTCGTCATGCTTCTTTCCTCCTCACAGCAGCTTCATCACATCGTGGAATGTGATGAAGAGCATCAGCGCCATCAGCAGGGCAAAGCCCGCCATGTGGATATAGTTCTCATATTTCGGCGGGATCTGACGCTTGAAGAGCGCCAGCGCCAGCGTGTTGATCACGAGGAAGAACACCTTACCGCCGTCGAGCGCCGGCAGCGGCAGCAGGTTCATCACGGCAAGGTTGACCGCGATGAGCGCGCCGAAGTAGAGAATGCTCTCCGCCGCCGCGGCAAAGCCGTTCTGATTGTTCTTCTCGGCCTCCTCCTGCGCCTCCTCGCCCACGTCCTTGATGGTCGAGAGATCGGAAGAGCACACGTCTGAACT
>ERZ506918.349-NODE-349-length-20346-cov-9.103593_pt1 | contig 20346 bp, 19 predicted proteins | sample MGYA00513975_ERZ506918 | MGnify/ENA metagenome assembly ERZ506918 | reverse complement strand
ACAGCAGATACAAATCTGCGACAACCTCTCAGTCTCGGCTGCGCCGAGCCAGCTCTCCTGGGAGGGGAGCCTTTGGACTCCACAATTTTTCATCAGGAGGCAGCTATGCCTGAATTTTTACCGATCTCCCGTGCCGATATGACCCGGCGCGGCTGGGACCAATGCGATTTCGTCTATATCATCGGCGACGGCTACGTCGACCACCCCTCGTTCGGCCATGCGATCATCTCGCGCGTGCTGGAGGACGCAGGGTATAAGGTCGGCATCCTCTCCCAGCCGGACTGGAAGGACCCCGCCTCCATCGACGCTCTCGGCGAACCCCGCCTGGGCTTTCTGGTCATGGGCGGGAATATGGACTCGATGGTCAACCACTATACCGTCTCCAAGGCCCACCGGAAGACCGACGCCTATACCCCCGGCGGCATCATGGGCAAGCGGCCCGACTATGCCGTGACGGTCTACTGCAATCTCATCCGCAGGACCTATCGCCGCAAGCCCATCATCATCGGCGGCATCGAGGCGAGCCTGCGCAGGCTGGCGCACTACGACTACTGGTCGGACAAGCGCAAGCGCTCGATCCTGCTCGATTCGCAGGCCGATCTTCTGATCTACGGCATGGGCGAGCGCGCCGTGGTGCAGATCGCGGACGCGCTCAACGACGGCATGGACGTGCAGGACATCACGTACATCGACGGGACCGTCTACAAGACCCGCGCCGTCGACGATTCCGTCCCCTCCATCGTCCTCCCGTCCTATCCCGAGATCCAGAAAAGCGCCCGCACCTACGCCGAGAGCTTCGCCGTCCAGTACCGCAATACCGACCCCTTCTGCGCCAAGCGGCTCATCGAGCCGTATTCCGAGCACGAATTCGTCGTGCAGAACCCGCCGCAGAAGCCCTTGAGCCAGAAGGAGATGGATCACGTCTACGGTCTTCCCTACTGCCGGACCTATCATCCGTCGTACAAAAAGCTCGGCGGCATCCCGGCGATCCGCGAGATCGAATTCAGCCTGACCTCCTGCCGCGGCTGCTTCGGCGCGTGCAGCTTCTGCGCGCTGACGTTCCATCAGGGCCGCATCATCCAGACCCGTTCGCACGCGTCGATCCTGCAGGAAGCCGAGGCCATGACCCATGCCCCCGGCTTCAAGGGCTACATCCACGACGTCGGCGGCCCGACGGCGAATTTCCGCCAGCCCGCGTGCAAAAAGCAGCTGCAGCGCGGCGCATGCCCGGGGCGGCAGTGCCTGTTCCCCGCGCCGTGCAAGAATCTCATCGCCGACCACTCGGACTATCTGGCGCTGCTGCGCAAGCTCCGCAAGCTGCCGAACGTCAAAAAGGTCTTCATCCGCAGCGGCATCCGCTTCGATTACCTGCTGGCCGATCCCTCCGACACGTTTTTCAAGGAGCTCGTGCGCTACCACATCTCCGGCCAGCTGAAGGTCGCGCCGGAGCATGTGTCCGACCAGGTGCTGCGCGTCATGGGCAAGCCCCCGCACAGCGTCTACCAGCAGTTCGTGGAAAAATACAAAAAGATCAACGAGCAGGAGGGCATGAAGCAGTACGTCGTGCCCTATCTCATGTCCTCGCACCCCGGCTGCACGATGCAGGAGGCCGTCCGGCTGGCCGAGTATCTGCGCGATATCAACCACGAGCCCGAGCAGGTGCAGGACTTCTACCCCACGCCCTCGACGCTCTCGACCGTCATGTATGACACCGGCCTCGACCCGCGGACGATGGAGCCGGTCTATATCCCCAAAAATCCGCACGAAAAGGCCATGCAGCGCGCGCTCATGCAGTATCGCCGGCCGCAGAACTACTTCCTCGTGCGCGAGGCGCTGCAGAAGGCGGGGCGGACCGACCTGATCGGCTTCGACCCCAAGTGCCTCATCCGTCCCTACCCGCCGAAGGAGAAAAAGCCCGGCGCGCCGGACGCGCAGCCCGCGCGCCGCACTGCACCCGCAAAACCGGCCAAAAAACGCCCGCCCCGGCGGTAGTCTATCCGCCGGTCCCACCTCATATAGTCTTCCATACGAAGAAAAGATGAGGTGGAACCATGGAAAATACAGCAAATCGCATCACCCTGACCGGCACGCTGGCATCGCTGCCGGAATATTCGCACCAGAATCATGAGCGGAAATTTTTCCGCTTCCTGCTCTCGGTCGACCGGCTGAGCGGCACGGAGGATCTGCTGCCCGTGCTGGCGGCGGAGGACGTGCTGGCGCAGGCGGACCTGTTCGCGGGCGAGCGCTTTACCATCGAGGGGCAGATCCGCTCGTTCAATAACCGCGAGCCCGTCGGCCGGCGGCTGATCCTGTGCGTCTACGCCCTCTCGCTCACCACGACGCAGGAGCCCATGCAAAACGAAGCCGTGCTGACCGGCACGGTCTGCAAGCCGCCCGTCTACCGGCAGACGCCGCTCGGGCGGCAGATCACGGATCTGTGTCTGGCCGTGCCGCGGCTGTACCGCAGGACGGACTATATCCCCTGCATCCTCTGGGGCCGGACGGCCCTGGCCGCCGCGGAATACCCCATCGGCACGGAGCTGACGCTCACCGGGCGTCTGCAGAGCCGGACGTATCTGAAAAACCTCGGCGAGACGAGCGAGACGCGCACCGCGTACGAGCTTTCCGTCAGCGCCTGCGAGCGCATCGCCGAGCCCGCGATCTTTTAGAAAAACTTCCCGTTTCCTGCAACCAACTGCGCAAAAATCCGTCTATAGAAGCAGAAGCACATAAGAAAGGGGCACTCAACATGAAAAAGCGATCGATCCTTGCCATCCTTCTCGCCGCCCTGCTGGCCCTGACCATTTTCACCGGCTGCGCGGCAAGCACCAACTCCATGGCGGCAGACTCCGCCCCACAGACCCCCGGCGCATCCTACAATTCCAAATCTGAGGCTGCCGCCGCGGAAATGCCCATGGAAGAGCCCGCCGCGGCGGAGGAATTCGCCTACGACACCGTCGCCACGACGGAGGCGGGCGGCGGCGCCGCCGAAACGCCCGAGCCGGACGATTCCGTTGCCGACTATACCGCGAAGATCATCTATACCGCCTCCGTCTCCATCGAGACGACCGAGTTTGACAAGGCGGTCGCCGCGCTGGAAAATCAGGTGCAGAAGATCGGCGGCTTTGTGGAAAGCTCCAACGTCACGGGCGACACCCAGTACAATTCTGACGGCACGACCACCGTCGTCAACCGCTGGGCGTATTACACCGTCCGCATCCCCTGTGACCACTTTGAATCCTTCCTGCACGAGACCGAGGGCTTCGGCAACGTGACCTCCACCAGCCGCGACGCACAGAACGTCACCTCGGCCTACACCGACTATGAAGCGCGCCTGTCCTCCCTCAACACACAGGAGGAGCGGCTGCTGGACATGCTCGCGAAGAGCGAGGACGTCGAGACCCTCATCGCGCTTGAGCAGCGGCTGTCCGACGTGCGCTATGAGATCGAGTCCATTGAGCGCAATCTTCGCAACTACGATATGCAGATCAAGTATTCGACCGTGAATCTCGACCTGCGCGAGGTCGAGGTCTACACGCCGACCGTCCCAGTCCGGCGCACGTTCAGCCAGAAGCTGGCGGACTCGCTTTCCGACGGCTGGAACGGCTTCACCCGCGGCATCCAGAACGTGATCCTCGGCCTGGCCTCCGCCCTGCCCGCGCTGATCCTGCTGGCCGTCATCATCGCAGCTATGATCGTCTGCATCAAAAAAGCCCGCAAAAAGCGCAAGGCGAAAAAAGCCGCGCAGGATCCCACCCCACCGCAGGACCCGCAGTAAAAAAAACTCCGGTGCAGCCTTATCGGGCTGCACCGGTCGTTTTATATAGGATCGATATTCGGAAGCAAACTTTCGACTGCCGGGTGCCTCCGGCGGCCATATCTTTTCTCTCGCAAGAGAAAAGATATGGAAGAAAAGAGTGCGTGGGGACGCGTTTGGTGCTTCCTGCCTCTGAATTCAGGCAAGTCCCAATGTTTTGATCTGGCGTTCCACTCGGTAGTCACCTCACGTATGTCCTAGTACGCGCCGCCTGATACGTTGGAACATGATTTGGTGGCAGTTGCGTTTGAATATTTGCGGTAAATAGAAGATGCAGGCCAGATTTGTTGGCCTGCATCTTTTTGCATTGGATTTTCTTTTTTGTCCTTACAATCTGCCCCGCAAGAAGGTAAGAACCGTCCGGTTCTCCACCGCACCTTCTATTGACAGCAACTGTTTCTAAGGCAACTAGTTCCAAATTCGATACCCACCGTATCAGGCGGCGCGTAGTCAAAAATTCGTAGGGTGACCATCGAGTGGAACGACATCTAAAACATTGGTTTCTGCCTGAATTCAGATGCAGCATGCGCCAAACCGCGTCCAAGCGCCCTTTTCTCCCCTATCTTTTCCGGCAAGACGGAAAAGATAGGGCCGTCGAAGGCGTGTCAGAACCGGCCTCGGCGGAACGAGTCTCCCGCTGTTCGCGGAGCCTCTTTTCCTCTGAGCCCGTTTCTTCCTTTCCAAACCGCAAACTAAATTTGCGCTAACCTCTCAGTCACCTTCGCTGACAGCTCCCTTTACCCAAGGGCACCCTGAAAAGGCTCTGTGGGGAGGCGGGTGTAGCGGTTTCCCTGCAGGCGGGGCGCAAGGAGGGACTCCGGGTCCGCTTCCCGGCGGACGAGCGCCAGCTTCTTTTCCCGCGGCAGCTGCTTGATCAGCGCCTCGAGCCGCGCGGCGGCCGCGTGATCCTCCGCCTGCCAGAGGGCCGCGAGCGCCTCCGGCGGGTGGGCGCGGGTGTATTTGGCGCAGGCCGCGCCGCCGGACGCATGCTGCCGCAGGCGCTTTTCGATGTCCGCCGCGATGCCGGTATAAAAACTCCCGTCCCGGCAGCGGAGCATATAGATATAGTACATGCCTTACCGGTCCGCCAGCGCGTTGGCGATCGCGGCGAAGCCGGGGATATCCAGCGTCTCGCCGCGCACCGTGGGCGCAAAGCCGCACGCGGCGATCACGTCCGCGAGCGTCTGCTTGTCAAACTGCGAAAAGCCGGAGGCCAGCGCATTGAGCAGCGTCTTGCGCCGCTGGGCGAAGGCCGCGCGGACGACCTTGAAGAACATCCCCTCGTCGCGGATCTCACAGACCGGCTCTTTGCGCATCGTGAGCTTCAGAACCGCGCTCGTGACCTTCGGCTGCGGGATGAAGCAGCTGGCCGGAACGTCAAACAGCAGCTCCGGCTCGGCATAATACTGGCAGAAGACGCTGAACGCGCCGTATTCGCCCCGGCCGGGGGTCGAGCAGATGCGCTGTGCGACCTCCTTCTGTACCATGACGGTCACGGCCTCGAACGCCCGGCTCTCGAGCAGAGCGGCCAGGACCGGCGTCGTGATATAGTACGGCAGATTCGCGCAGGCCATCGGGCGCAGGCCCGCAAATTCCTCTTTGACCAGCGCCGGGATATTGGTCTTCAGGATGTCGCCGAAGATGATCTCCAGATTCTCATTTCCCGCCATCGTCTCAGCCAGCACGGGCTGGAGCGTCCGGTCGACCTCGACCGCGATGACCTTTTTCGCGTGCCGGCACAGCTGCTGCGTGAGCGGCCCGATGCCCGGCCCGACCTCGAGCACGCCGCAGGTCCCGTCGATCCCGGCCTCCAGCACGATATTCTGCGGTACCCAGCTCTGCGTCAGGAAATTCTGCCCCTTGGCCTTGGAAAAATGGAACCCATGCCGGGCCAGCAGCGCCTTGATTTCGGTGATATTACAAAGATCCATAAAAAATCCGCCTTTCCTACCGGTATCATACCAGACGAAAGGCGGATTTTCAATCAGGATCCTGCGTCCTTCTCCACGTACACGCTCACGCGCTTCACGCCCCACTCGATGCAGGTGTCGTAATCCGTGCCCATGTAGATGTCGATGACGTACGGGTGCTCGAGCATGTTGCCGCCGGTGTCCTCGGCGTAATAGTCGCCGACGAGCGTCCCGCCTTCCAGATACAGCCACACATGTGTGCCGTAGGGGATGACGCCGGGATTGACGGCCAGCGTCCGGCCGACGGTCGTGTAGGTGCCGGTCGCCGTTGTGCCAGTCTGGCAATAGGCCGTGGCGAGGAAGGTGTCGAGCAGCTCCAGATCGTCCGGGACGGCATTGGGATCCCCGGCCGCATCATCCTCCGGGGCCACGGCTTCTTCCGGCGCAGGCGCTTCTTCCGGCGCTTCCTTCGCGGCGGGATCGTCGGCCGGGGCTACGGCTTCTTTTTCGTCCGTCTGCGGCAGGGGGACGAGGGTGTAGCCGATCGTCCGGACCGGCGCGGCGGCCGATGCCGCGGTCTGCACGGCCGGGGTGTCCGCGGCCTGCGGCTTCGGCGCGGCCTGGATGGCGAGCCATCCGCCCGCCAGCACCGCCGCTGCGGCCAGCGCCAGGCAGAGGCGGCGGGTCTGTAATTTCAGCTTCATCTCAGAGAGCCTCCTTTCGGGTTTTGCGCGCGCACAGCGTCTCTGTTTACAAATTTATAACATCCCGGTTACAGAATGTTATGTGCGCTATTATAGCGCATTTTTTGAAAACGTCAAGAAAAACAGGCAGAATCCCGCCGCGCCGCCAGAAAACGACCGGATCTGCGGGAAAATCCCACCCATTTTTATTTGCGGAATGCCATTGACAGAACCCGGGAAACGTGCTATTGTAAAGTCCATCAAAAGGCAGCGACGAAGACACGTCCCGGCAGCGGCAATGCAGCAGAGAGAGGCTCACATGGTGCAAGAGCTTCGGTATGGCCCGCCCGGATACCGCTTCTGAGCCGCGGCGCGGAAATGCGCCGCCGGGTTCTCCCGTTACAGAGATCACGAGCGACGGACACGAAGTCCGTAAGCAGGGTGGAACCGTGGAGCGTACAACGCCTCACCCCTGAAATGGCAGGGGTGAGGCGTTTTTGTTTTGCCCCAAATCAAATTAGGAGGCAAATGTTATGTCCGAAAACAATGAATTCACATTCGAAAACCCGCAGTATCGCAAGACGTACTGGCACACCTGTTCCCACGTGATGGCGCAGGCCGTCAAGCGCCTGTATCCGGAGGTCAAGCTCGCCATCGGCCCGTCGATCGACAACGGCTTCTACTACGACTTTGACGCCCCGTTCAACTTTACCCAGGAGCATCTCGATGCCATCGAGGCCGAAATGCGCAAGATCTGCAAGGAAAAGCTGAAGCTCGAGCGCTTTGAGCTGCCGCGCGAGGAAGCTATCAAATACATGCAGGAAAAGGACGAGCCGTACAAGGTCGAGCTCATCAACGACCTGCCCGCCGACGCGCACATCTCCTTCTACACCCAGGGCGAGTTCACCGACCTCTGCGCCGGCCCGCACCTCGACTCCACCGGCCGCATCAAGGGCAACGCTATCAAGCTGACGCAGTGCTGCAGCGCCTACTGGCGCGGCGACTCCAAGCGCAAGATGCTCCAGCGCATCTACGCCGTCGCCTTCCCGAAGAAGGAAGAGCTCGACCAGTACCTCGCCGAGCAGGCCGAAGCCCTCAAGCGCGACCACAACAAGCTCGGCCGCGACCTGGAATACTTCACCACCGTCGACTGCATCGGCCAGGGCCTGCCCATTCTCCTGCCGAAGGGCGCGCGCGTCATCCAGCTGCTGCAGCGCTGGGTCGAGGACGTCGAGCAGGCGCACGGCTATCTGCTCACCAAGACTCCGCTCATGGCCAAGCGCGAGCTCTACAAGATCTCCGGCCACTGGGATCATTACCTTGACGGCATGTTCGTCATGGGTGACCCGCAGGATGAGACGAAGGAATGCTTCGCCCTGCGCCCGATGACCTGCCCGTTCCAGTATCAGGTCTATCTGAACCGCGGCCGCAGCTACCGCGATCTGCCGATGCGCCTGGGCGAGACGTCGACCCTGTTCCGCAACGAGGATTCCGGCGAAATGCACGGCCTCATCCGCGTGCGCCAGTTCACGATCTCCGAGGGCCATCTGGTCCTGCGCCCGGATCAGCTCGAGGACGAATTCCGCGACTGCCTTGATCTTGCCAAGTATTGCCTCGGTACAGTCGGCCTGCTTGACAAGTGTACGTTCCGCTTCTCCCAGTGGGATCCCGCGAACCCCAAGAACAAGTACGAGGGCACGAAGGAGCAGTGGGACCACGCGCAGAGCGTCATGGCAAAGATCCTCGATGATCTGGACGTCAAGTATGATATCGGCATTGACGAAGCCGCGTTCTACGGCCCGAAGCTCGATATCCAGTACAAGAACGTCTACGGCAAGGAGGATACCCTTGTCACCATCCAGATCGACATGCTGCTGGCCGAGCGCTTCGGCATGTACTACACCGATGAAAACGGCGAAAAGAAGCTGCCGTACATCATTCACCGCACCAGCCTCGGCTGCTATGAGCGCACGCTGGCTTACCTGATCGAGCACTACGCCGGCGCGCTGCCCACCTGGATGGCCCCGGAGCAGGTCCGCTTCCTGCCTGTCACGGACCGCGCTGTCGACTACTGCAAGGAGCAGGCCGCGAAGCTCACCGCGCAGGGCTACCGCGTGACGGTCGACACCCGCAGCGAGAAGATCGGCAAGAAGATCCGCGACGCGCAGATGGAGAAGATCCCCTACATGCTCGTCGTCGGCGACCGCGACATCGAAGCCGGTACCGTCTCCCCGCGTCACCGCGCGGACGGCGATCTCGGCGCCATGACGCTCGACGCCTTCACCGCAGTCCTGAAGGACGTTGTGGACAACAAGCTGCAGAAGTAAATCTCCCAAAACGCAGGCCCGCCCTCCGGAATGCCGGAGGGCGGGCTTTTTGCGGGCAGTCATTCCGCTTTCTGCAGATACGCTTCCTCGCAGCCCTGCTCCGCCGCGATCAGAAGCTGTCTGGCCCGGCCGTAATCGGCGGCCTCGATCGCCTCGATCGCCTGTTCGGCTGCCTCGACCATCTTCGCGTAGAGCGCTTCGTAGTCCATCTTTCATCCTCTTTTCTGAATAATATCCCCGGAACCCCGGTGCTCCCATTATATTATACTTATATAAGTATGTAAATTGTTGGAATTCAACAAATATATACTTATTGAATTATACATTCCGCCTCATACTTACAGTAGTATAAGCATGAGGTGAGAGCATGGTATATTCGGATGCGCAGAAGGAAGCGACCGCGCGCTACAATAAAAAAGCATATGATTTTATCAGCGTCGTCGTTCCCAAGGGCAAGCGGAAGCAGATCTCCGACTATGCCGCCTCGCAGGGAAAGAGCATGAATCGCTTCATCAACGACGCCATCGACGCCCAGATGCCGCCGGAAAAGACAGAAAAATAACCGCTCTGCCATTGCTGCCCCCTGACAGGGGTAACAACGGCGGCGGGGATTACCCGGCTGGTGTTTCAGGCACCAGCCGGGTTTCCTATTGGTGTATAGCCGGGAATGGTTCAGGATACCATCGGGATCCCCTCGCGCTGTTCCGGTTCGGCCGTTTGTCCGTTTTCCATGTAGCCAATATCGGCGTAGTGAATTTCCACAGTCTGTGGTGCGTGCTTGGACCACTTCACTTCCTTTTCATGCACCACAATTTTCTGAATGAAGAGCCGCAGCAGCTCCGGCGTCAGCGCTTGAATGTCCGTGTACCGCTTTGCTTTATCGAGGAAGGCTGCTGTATTGCTTACCGTTTCTTTCGGCCGCTGGATCTCTGCTTCTCGCTGTGGGAGCGATTCTATCAGCTTTGCCTGTTCATCTGTGTAGCTGGCAGAGAGCATCTGGAACTGTTCTGCTGTAATGCGTCCCAGCACACTGTCCTCATAGAGCTTTTTGAAAATCGTATCCATTTCGGCTTTGCGCTTCTGCATGGCGGCTTTTTCTTTCTCCAGTCTGCGGATCTCTTTTTGGAGTTCCGCGGACCGTTTGCTGTTCAGGTACTCGGCAAATTCCTGCGGATGCTCTCTGGCTTCCGCCGTCACCCGGCGCAGATCCTCCAGCACGATCTCATCGAGAATGCACTCTCGGATGTAGTGCGCAGTGCAGGCTTCACCATCCTTTTTGCAGGTACGGCAGGTGAAGTGGTTGTAATCTGCTGACATCGTATGTGCCCGGTGGAGCACCATCGTTTTCCCACAGTCCGCGCAGATCACAAGTCCGGAATACTTGTTCTGCTCATTCATCTTCGTCCTGCGGCGCTTGTTCTTCCGCGCCCGCTGCACAATATCCCAGACCTCTTTGCTAATGATGGCAGGATGCGTATTTTCAAACACGAGGCATTCTTCCCTTGGGTGTTCCATCTTGCGCTTGTCTTTATAGGATCGGGTGCTGAACCGGTAGTTCACAGTGTTGCCGCGATAGATCTCATTTTCTAACAGGTTCGCGACCGCGCTGTCCGACCAATGATACGGCTTTGTAATGTCCAATGCGGAATGTGTCAGGCCGTATTTCTGGTAGGTGTAATAGCTGGGGCAATAGACTTTTTCTTTCGTCAGGATCGTCGCAATTCGACTGGGGCCATTACCCGCGGCACACAGGGTGAAGATTCGTTTCACAACGGCAGCGGCTTCCTCGTCTATGACCAGCTTCTTGGTCTCCAGGTCTTTGACATATCCATAGGGAGCGCGCGTCCCAAGCCGTTCTCCGCGCTCCGCTTTGGCCTTCTGAACTGCGCGGATCTTTCGGCTGGTGTCCCGAATAAACCACTCGTTGAACATACGTCGTTCGGGAAGGTGAAGCGCAAACAGCAAAAATCCAGTATTCATGCGGGTTTGCGGCGAGATGGCTCTCGATCAGATAGCTCTCTTTCAGACGGTCAAAGGGCTGAAATCACAATCGCATAGTTGTTTTCATGGGAGAATGGCGGTAGCTGCGGTCATTCTCCCTTTTTTCGTTCCTGCCGCATTTTACAGGAGGAAACGAACATGGAAGAACCGAAAAGCAAAGCGAAGCGCGGGGCAAAGACCGCTGCGGCTGCGCAAGAGGATAAAATCACGCTGCTCCCGCTGTCGGAGCTGCACGACTTCCCCAACCACCCATTCAAGGTGCGGGACGACGAGGCCATGCAGGAAACGGCGGAGAGCATCCGGCAGTACGGCGTTCTCGTCCCGGCCATCGTCCGTCCCCGCGAGGTCGGCGGCTATGAGATCATCGCCGGACACCGGCGCAGGCACGGCAGCGAGCTGGCGGGGCTTTCCGCCATGCCCTGCATCGTGCGGCAGATGGACGACGACACCGCCACCATCCTCATGGTGGACAGCAACATCCAGCGGGAGAATATCCTGCCCTCCGAGCGGGCGCAGGCGTATAAAATGAAGCTGGAGGCCATAAAGCGGCAAGGCGCACGAACAGATTTAACTTCGCCGCAAGTTGCGGCGAAGTTCCGCGCAGACGACGAAGTGGCAAAAGGCGCAGATGTCAGTGGCGACACCGTGCGCCGCTACATCCGCCTGACGGAACTTTCCCCGGAGCTTCAGCAGATGGTGGACGAGAAGAAGATCGGCATGACACCCGCCGTGGAAATCTCCTACCTCAAGCCGGAGGAACAGCAGATGCTCCTGACCGCCATCGACAGCGAACAGGCAACGCCCTCGCTTTCGCAGGCACAGCGCATGAAAAAGCTCTCCCGCGACGGCAAGCTCAACGACGACACCATGCTGGACATCATGATGGAGCAGAAAAAACCGGAGGGCTACAACGTCGTCCTCTCGGCGGACAAGCTGCGCAAATACTTCCCGCGCTCCTATACGCCGCAGAAGATGGAGGAAACCATCCTGAAGCTGCTGGACGCATGGCTGCGCAAGCGCCAGCGTGACCAGTCCAGATAACCGAATACGACCGCAGACAACCACGACACCGACCGGGCAGAGAGCTTTCTTTGCCCGGTTTTGTCATATCCAGAGAGGAGCAAAGCCATGTATATCAACACGTTCAAGTATAAGCCGGAGGACGTTTCCTGCGTCCTCTGCACGGAATATGTCAAAAAGCTGGGCTGCACCGCCCTGTCCTGCCCCTGCCTTGCCGAGCGTATGGAAGCCGGTACGGTGGGCTATGCGGAGGCCGTCGCGGAGCTGTTTCCGTACCGTCCGCGCCTGACCGCAAGAATCATGCGGCTGGCGGAGAGCTTTCCCGGCACCATGTGGCAGGACAACGCCCACAGGAAGCGCATGGAGACCCTGCGGCTGCTGCTGGGCTGCCGCAAGGAGCGCGACACGCCGGAGTTCTTCGCCGCGCTGTATCTGCTGACCTCCAACAAGGAGCTTGCGGACAGGACCTTCAACTGCTTCTTCCGCGGCGGCATCGACTTCCGCTACGCCCGCAGGCGCGGCATCTCATCCCATGACTACACGCTGCTTATGGCGGCAAAGAGCCTTTACTGCCACACGGCGGAGGTCACGCAGGGCGACCTTGCGGAGCCGCAGATTATCCCGGATGAGGCGTTCCGGCTGCTCATCAACGCCCTGCTCATCGCCCGTTTTGGGCTGGACGCCCTGAAAATTACCGCAAGACGCGGACAGCGGGAATATACCCTCCGCCGCCTCATCCGCCGCGAAACAGGGGCAAACGCTCCGTCTGCGGGGCTGCTTTTTCCCTCTGAGGGGAGGTGAACACCGTGGCAGTATTTCGCGTGGAGAAGAACCACAATTACACAGTCATGTCCAATTACCACCTGCGGGACACCCGCCTGACGCTGAAATCCATCGGTTTGCTGTCCAAAATGCTCTCTTTGACAGATGAGTGGGACTACACCACCCGCGGGCTTGCCGCCATCTGCAAGGAGGGCGTGGACGCCATCGGCGCGGCGCTGAAGGAGCTGGAGACCAGAGGCTACCTTATCCGCCGCCAGATTCGTGACAGTAAAGGCAGAATCACCGACACCGAGTACACCATCTATGAATCGCCGCATACGCCTCTGCCGGATACGGCTTCACCAGATACGGAAAACCCGTATCTGGATACCCCGTATACGGGCGAGCCATATACGGAAAAGCCCGCGCAATTAAATAAAGATAGAAGAAATAAAGAAAAAGAAATTCCTGATGAATCTATTACGGATACATCAAATCCTGATCCAATCTATCCCCCAGCCCCCTTGCAGGGCGCGGGATATGACGGGATGGGATACGAGGAAGCGCGAGAGATCGTCAAAGAGAATATCGAGTACGACATTCTGGTGCAGGACCCACGGCAGGACAGGGAGCAGCTTGACGAGGTAGTGGAGCTTATTGCGGAAACCCTCTGCTCCCGTAAGAAAACCATCGTTGTGGCAGGCGACGAATATCCGGCAGATATGGTGAAGGAGAAGCTGCTGCGCATCACGTCCTCCCACATCGAGTACGTCTTTGACTGCCTGAAGCAGAATACCACCTACGTCCGCAACATCAAGAAATACCTGCTGGCGTCGCTGTTCAACGCACCCAGCACCATCGGAAGCTACTATTCCGCCCTCGTCAACCACGATATGTACGGCGACGGGCTGCGCGGCCGGTAGCCGCCGCGTCCCATGGAGGACGGCGTTCCCCATATCCGCGCGCCCCCTGCGGGGCGCGGAACCATTCTATCCGCTCATGCGGTAAAAAACAGGAGGACAAGGCACATGGCAAAATCCAATTATCCCCATAAGCAGAGAAACGGCGGCAGCAACCGGGGCGCGCTCATTGCGCTGCTGGTGCTGCTCATCATCGCGGCGGCGGTGTTCCTGCTGCGAAGCTGCACAGACGGCAAGACGCCCGATCCCGCCCCCGGCGGCATCGTCTACGACCCCGGCGCGGTGGAGGGCGGCTGGAATGAGGCGGACACGGACAAGATCGTGGACGCGCTCAACGAAAAGGTGGAGCAGGGCATGATCAACATCTCCATGAACGCCACGCCCACCTTCCAAAACGGCAGCTCTGCCGGAAACCTGATGATCGTCAACGAGAGCGTCAACAACTACCCGCAGGTGGTGGAGATCCACCGCAACGACACCGGCGAGGTGATCTACAAGTCCGGCGCGATCCCCGTAGGCAGCAAGCTGGAAACGGCGAAGCTGTCCGCCGACCTTGACGCCGGAACATACGAATGCACCGCCCTTTTCTACAACGTAGACCCCGACAGCGGCGAATACCTCGGCTGCGCGGGCGCTGTCATCACCGTCACCGTTCTGGAGTGACGGTTTTTCATTTCGTGACCATGCCGCAAGGCGGTCAATATATTTTACAAGCCGAAAGGCGAAAGGAGAAAAACCTATGAAAAAGCATACCTCCAAGCTCATCGCACTCGTCCTGGCGCTCTGCCTCTGCCTCAGCCTGTCCGTTTCCGCGTTCGCGGCGGAGATCGACAGCTCCGGCGGCTCCGGCTCCACCCCCGTCAACCTCAGCTCCACCTCGGACGGCACCGAGGGCGGCGACCCCTCCGCCACCGCCATGCGCGTTACTGTTCCCACCGCGCTCCCGATGGCCATGTCGCAGGACGGCGACGTGACCACCGCCAACAACTGCCAGATCGTCAACCACTCCTACGGCGCAGTGCGCGTGAAGTCCGTTTCCATCACCGCAGCTTCCGGTTGGAAGCTCACGGCCTTCGGCAATAAGTCCATCCTCGCCGGAGAAAAGGTGGACAGCAACAAGCTGGGCTTTGCCATCTCCATCGGCGGCGGGCAGCAGAAGGCCACCGACGCCTCCAACGCCAACACCCAGACACTCATCGACGCGCCCATCGCAGGCTGCTACATGACCGGCGTGGGTGACAGCACCGGCAACACCGTGAAGATCGACTACGCCGCCATCGTCACCCCGCTGTCCTCCGCCGTGACCGGCGCGACCGTGGCAAACGTGGTGTTCATCGTGGAGTGGGATACCGCGGCGTAAGAGAAAAATCCAACAGCCAAACGAATAAACCACAAAACAGCGGCGGGCGGCTCCCTTTGCGGGGGCTGCCCCTGCCGCAGAAAGGCAGGCTTTATGAAACGAAAAACCATCCCGGCGTTTTTCCTCGCCCTTGCGCTGGTGTTTTCCCTTTCCACCGGCGCGCTGGCGGCAGGCACGACCACCGCCACCGTACCGGTGACGCTGACCGTTTCCAACGAGTACCGGGCGGTCAACGTCACCGTCCCCGCCGCCCTGCCCGTGTACGTCATCAACGGCACGGTGGTCACGGCAGACAACGCGAGGATCACAAACAACGCCAAAACCGGCTCCGTGCAGGTGACGGGGCTTTCCATCACGGACGGAGCGTACAAGGTCGGGAGCTACGACAGCTTCTCCGGCAGCAAGACCATCGCCCTGAAAATTAACGGCTGCGTCACAACCGGCGCGGGCAGAGTGCCGCTCACGTCCTCCGCCTTTCCCGTGATCGCGGCGGGCGGAAGCCAGAAGCTCACCTATTTCGCAAAGGTGTCCGGCGACGCGCCCAACAGCAGGGACGTACAGGCGGCGAACGTGGTATTTACCATCTCCATCGTGGATTAAGGAGGGGGCAGCATGACGCTTATGAAAGCAAAAAAGCCGCTGGCTCTGCTGCTGGCGCTTCTGGCGGCGCTGTCGCTGCTCGGCACCACGGCGCTGGCGGCAGGGCTGCCGGAGGAAACGATTGCGGCACAAACGGAGCTGTGCGGCGAGGACTGCGGACACACGCACGAAGAAGTATTTTCACAGACGGAACACACAGAAGAATCCCTGCCAGAACCGGAAGAAATAGCTGTGCCGGTAGCAACACCTCTGTTGGAACAGCCTGAACCGGAAGCCGGACAGACCTCCGATACCTCCGGCGTGATTCCGGGCAGCGGCATCTATTGGGAACTCAACGAATATGGCTGGCTCATGCTCTCCGGCAATGGGAGCTGTCCTACATTTGTAAGCCCGGACGACCAGCCTTGGGCGGCGGTACGGGGGCAGATTACACAGGTGTGGTTTGAGGATATGGACGCGCTCTGCATCCCAAGCCTTGCCTACTGGTTTACCGGCTGCACCGCCCTGACCATGGCGGAGATTCCCTACACCACGCCGGTCATCGGGGCGGCGGCCTTTGCGGACTGCCCCTCACTGCGGCAGATTCAGCTCTATTACAGCGGAGCTTTTACCATTGTCCCCGGCGCGTTTTCCACCGGCTCTCTGACGCCGCTGCTGGTACTGTTCATCCCGGAATATGACAGCGTTCTGGGTACTCTCGCGGCATACGACTGGACGGAGGATCGCCGCGCCGCCTACTTTGAGGACGTTTACGGCATCACCCTGCTGGCGACGGGGTACTGCTCCAACTGCAAACGGACGTGCAGCTACACGGTGGAGTATGAGCAGTGGACAAACAGCGAGCATTGCGTCCGGCACTGGTGTTCCAACTGCGGATACGATCAGGCGGGCGGCGTCAACGGCGAAGCCCACAGCTTCCGAAGCGGTGTCTGCTCCAAATGCGGCTACTCCAACGGCAGCGGCGGAGGCGGTGGTGGAGGCGGAAACGTCTGCTACCACAGCTCGACCCGTACCTCATGGAGCGGCTGCGACTGGTATGAATATTGCCGTTCCTGCGGCGCACTGGTGGACTACGGCACCAGCCACGGCACCTACGTTTACGGCGCGTGGGAGTATTACAGCAGCAGCCAGCACCGGCGCAGCTACGCCTGCTCCGACTGCGGCGAGGGAACCTATCGCTACGCCTCCCATTCGGTTTCAACGCAGTACGCGCAGTACAGCGCAGCCCAGCACCGAACCGTGCAATCCTGCTCCGTCTGCAATGCGACGCTCTCCTCGTCCTATTCCGCCCATACTTTCACCTACGGAAGCTGGCAGAGTGATTCCGCGGCGCAGCACCGCAGGGCTAAGACCTGCTCCGCCTGCGGATACAGCGAGTATGAATACGCCGCCCATTCCCTGACGGCCGGTGCATGGCAGACCGACGAGGGCGCGAACTATTCCACCCGCCACAAGCGGCTGCTCTCCTGCGCCTGCGGGTATAGCCGGTATGAGTACGCCGAGCATCAATGCACATCCGAGGAAGCGTGGCGGGATTTTGACGCGGAGCGCCACACCCGCCATGAATCCTGTCTGTGCGGATACGAAAGAAATCTTTATACCTACCATGTCTTTTTGGACACGCTGACGCTGTTCAGCGATACAGAGCATACAAGAACCCGCACCTGTGAGTGCGGGCGCGTTGTTACGGCGGAGGAAGCCCATGCGTTTCAGTACGGCGCGTGGCAGAGCGTTTCCGACACGGAGCATCGCCGTGCCGTTTCCTGTGATTGCGGGTATAAGGGCTTTGCGGTGCAGGCGCATCTTGACGGGGACAGCGACGGATATTGTGATGACTGCGGTTATCTGCTGACCCGATTTTCAGTCATCGTCCCTGCCAGTATGACGTTGACCGTATCAAAAACCGGCACGGTCTATGCCGCGTCCAACGTCCGCATCATCAACCGCTCCACCGGCGCGGTCAGCGTCAGCTCCGTCACCCTGCGCACAGAGAACGGCTGGACGCTGGTGCCGTTTTCCACCAACATGGCAACAGAAAAGGTGGACAGCCGTAAAATCGGCTTTTCTGTCAACGGCGCACAGAGCAGGACGACCGGCGCGGAGGAAGCCCTGCCCCTCGGCGGCGGCTGGCGCATTCCCGGCGGCGAGGCGCTGCCGCTGCACTATGACGCGGTGGTATCTGCCGCCTCCCGTCCCATCTCCGAGCAGGTGCTGACCGTGATTTTCGTGCTGGAATGGGCGGGCACGTAACAATTCACCCCACTATGCGGGAAAGGAGGGATGACCCTTGCAGGAGGAAGTGGAAAACAGAGCGGTCACGCTGGTCATCAGCGCGACAAAGCTCACCGGGCGGCTGCTGAAGGCCGCCATTCTGAAATATCTGGCAAGCCGCAAGGAGAAGCGGCTGCAAAAAGCCCGTGCCGCACCGGAAAAGCCCACCGGCAAGCAGACGGTAAAGCAGCTCATCGGGCAGAATCAGGGCGTATCCAACATCGAGATCACCGACAGCAACATCAAATCTTTTGAGCGCGTGGCACGAAAGTACGGCGTGGATTTCGCCGTGAAGAAGGACCGCAGCGTATCCCCGCCGAAATACCTCGTCTTTTTCAAGGGGCGGGACGCAGACGCACTAACGGCGGCGTTCCGGGAATACACTGCAAAAGAGGTCAAGCGGGCCTCACAGGACAAACCCTCGGTGCTGGAGCAGCTCCGTGCGCTCAAGGCGAAGGTGCTGTCCCTTACGCCGGACAAGTCCCGGAGCAAGGATAAGGGGCTGGAGCTATGAAGCAGATCAACGTAAAGAAGCTCCTGCTTCCCAATCTTCCCTACGTCTTTATCGCGCTCTTTGCCACCAAGCTGGGGCAGGCGGCGCGGCTGGCTCCCGGCGCGGACTTTTCACAAAAGTCGCTGCACATCATGGAGGGCTTCGCCGTCGCATTCCAGTCCGCGCTCCCCAGCTTCCACCCCATCGACCTGTGCGTGGGCGTTGCCGCCGCCCTGCTCATCCGGCTTGCCGTCTACGTCAAGGGGAAGAACGCGCGGAAGTTTCGGAAGAATATCGAGTATGGCAGCGCAAGATGGGGCAACGCAGAGGACATCAAGCCCTATGTAGACCCCACCTTTGCCAACAACGTCATTCTCACCCAGACGGAGCGGCTGACCATGAACAGCCGACCCAAGGACCCGAAAACGGCGCGAAACAAAAACGTACTGGTGGTAGGCGGCTCCGGCAGCGGCAAAACAAGGTTTTTCATTAAGCCAAACCTCATGCAGCTTCACAGTTCCTACGTTGTCACCGATCCAAAAGGCAGTATTGTGGTCGAATGTGGAAAATTACTCCAGCGGAATCAGTATAAGATCAAGATACTGAACACGATCAACTTCAAAAAATCCCACCACTACAACCCATTCGCGTATCTCCACTCGGAAAAGGACATTCTGAAGCTGGTCACGACGCTGATTGCCAACACGCAGGGGGACGGGAAATCCGGCGACGACTTCTGGCGCAAGGCGGAGACGCTGCTCTACACGGCGCTCATCGGGTATATCTACTACGAAGCGCCGGTGGAGGAGCAGAACTTCGCCACCCTCATCGAGATGATCAACACCATGGAGGTGCGGGAGGACGACGAGGACTTCAAAAATCCCGTCGATCTGATGTTTGAGGAACTGGCAAAACGGGAGCCGCATCACTTCGCCGTGCGCCAATATGCCAAATATCGCTTAGCGGCGGGCAAAACAGCGAAAAGTATTTTAATTAGCTGCGGCGCGCGCCTTGCCCCCTTCGACATTCAGGAGCTTCGGGAGATCACCTCCTATGACGAGCTGGAGCTGGACACGCTGGGCGACCGGAAAACGGCGCTGTTTATCATCATTTCCGACACAGACGACACCTTTAACTTCCTTGCCAGCATGGTCTACACCCAGCTATTCAACCTCCTGTGCGACAAGGCCGACGACGTGTACGGCGGCAGGCTGCCCGTCCATGTGCGCTGCCTCATCGACGAGTGCGCCAACATCGGGCAGATTCCCAAGCTGGAGAAGCTGATGGCCACCATCCGCAGCCGCGAGATCTCCGCCTGCCTTGTTTTGCAGGCACAGAGCCAGCTCAAGGCGCTCTACAAGGACAACTGCGACACCATCATCGGCAACTGCGATAGCTCCGTGTTCCTCGGCGGTAAGGAGCCGACCACCTTGAAGGAGCTGTCCGCCGCGCTGGGCAAGGAAACCATTGACATTGCGAACACGGGAGAATCCCGCGGGCGCGAGGTTTCCCACAGCCTGAACTACCAGAAGCTCGGCAAGGAGCTGATGAGTCAGGATGAGCTTGCCGTTCTTAATGGCGGCAAATGTATCTTGCAGCTGCGCGGCGTAAGGCCGTTCCTATCCGACAAATACGACATCACAAAACACCCCAACTACAAGTATCTTTCGGACGCGAATCCCAAGAACGCCTTTGACATTGAAAAATTCCTCTCCACAAAGCTCAAGCTGAAGCCGGAGGAGGAATTTGAGGTCTTTGACACGGGCGCGGCCGCAGGTTCAGAATCCGCCTGATTTGGCGGATTTTTATATTCAGACACCCATTCCGTAAAGGAGGACGACCGACAATGCAGCGACAATATGCGAAACGCAAAGTCGGAGGAAAGCACAACCGAAAATTTGAAAGGAGAAGCCGGAATCGACAGCCGCACACAGCGGCCAGCTCATTCCGGCTTTGCGGTTTCCATCGTAAAAACCATAAAGAAACGATTCCGGCACATAAAATATGGATTTCTTCAATAGCGCAGTCGATGTTTTGCAAACTTTGGTTATTGCCCTTGGCGCAGGTCTCGGAATCTGGGGCGTGATCAACCTGCTGGAAGGTTACGGAAATGATAATCCAGGTGCAAATGCTCATGTACGGTAAGGAAGCAAGCAACCGAAAACAAGAGATAGACCGCCAG
>ERZ506918.324-NODE-324-length-21073-cov-4.643401_pt1 | contig 21073 bp, 19 predicted proteins | sample MGYA00513975_ERZ506918 | MGnify/ENA metagenome assembly ERZ506918 | reverse complement strand
TTTATCCGCCATATCGGGTATACCCGAGCCGCAGACAGGGACTGCCGCCGCAAAAACCTCGGGGCGGCGCGTTATCAGCTCCCATGTGCCGTAGCCTCCCATAGAGATGCCCGCCGCATATACGCGGGAAAGATCAACCTTGCCGCATGCAAGGAATTTATCGAGCAGCTCCATTGCCGCCGCCATGCCGACGGTCGGCTCCTCTGTGAGAGCGCGCGAGCCGGTATTCCACTTGTGGTTCACAGGCACCCATTCCAGCTCCGTATTGCATGGGCACTGCGGCGCGACTATGATGCAGTCGTCGCGTTCTATCGTCATATCTATCAGCCTGTTTTCCTTGTGCAGAACCCTTATCTGGAGTTCGTTGTCCGTGCCGCATTCGCCGTGTCCGTGCAGGAAAAAGAGCATCGGATATTTTTTGTCATCGTTTTCGTTATAGGAAGAGGGAAAATAATACCTGTACGGCATGGAAAAGCACTTGCCTGTTTTTTTATTGCGGTATTCGTATACCGCTCTGCCCATTATATCGACATTGATTGCCATTTTTATATGCCTCCGAAGTGCATCGCACTTTAATTTAAAAGTATCAGCCGTTTGAGCTGTAGTTGGGCGCTTCCTTTGTGATGTTTATATCGTGCGGGTGAGATTCACGAAGTCCCGCGCCGGTGATGCGGATAAATCTGCCGTTCTTTTTCAGCTCATCGACCGTTGCACATCCGCAGTATCCGAAACCTGAACGCATACCTCCGACGAGCTGATATACCGTATCTGCAAGCGGACCCTTGTAAGGTACTCTTCCTTCTACACCCTCGGGAACGAGCTTTTTCGTATTCGTCTGAAAATATCTGTCCTTTGAGCCCTTTTCCATAGCGGCAAGCGAGCCCATGCCGCGGTAAACCTTGAAGCGTCTGCCCTGATAGATTTCGCTGTCACCGGGGCTTTCCTCACAGCCCGCGAAGAGTGAGCCTATCATGATGGCATCAGCACCTGCGGCGATCGCCTTTACAAGGTCGCCGCTGTATTTTATGCCGCCGTCCGCAATGACGGGAACATCATACTCCGCCGCCACCTGCGCCACATCGTATATAGCCGTAACCTGCGGCACGCCTATGCCCGCGATAATTCGCGTTGTGCAGATGGAGCCGGGACCTATGCCGACTTTGACGGCGTCCGCGCCTGCCTCGATGAGATCGCATGCCGCTTCAGCCGTCGCGATATTGCCCGCGATAAGCTGACAGTCGGGGAAAGCTTCCTTTACCTTGCGCACACTGTTTATTATTCCCGCGGAATGACCATGTGCCGAATCAAGCACGAGCACATCCGCACCTGCCGCGAGCAGTGCTCCTGCACGCTCAAGTATATCGGCAGTAACGCCTATAGCCGCACCGCAGAGCAGTCTGCCGCGCTCATCCTTTGCGGAATTGGGATAGCGCGATGCCTTCTGTATATCCTTTATCGTGATAAGTCCGCAGAGATTGCCGTTTTCATCGACGAGAGGAAGCTTCTCTATCTTATGCCTGCAGAGGATTCTGCTTGCCTCCTCATGTGTGGTGCCGACAGGCGCCGTGACGAGGTTTTCCTTTGTCATGACATCGCCTATTTTCATATTCATATCCGTGAGAAAACGCATATCGCGATTTGTGATGATGCCGACAAGCTTTTTCCCTTCGATGCAAACGGGAACGCCGGAAATCTTGTATTTATGCATGAGTGCTTCCGCCTCGTAGACAAAATTATCCGGTGCAAGATAAAACGGATTTGTAATAACGCCGTTTTCGCTTCGCTTTACCTTTTCAACCTCATCCGCCTGCATTTCTATCGTCATATTCTTGTGGATTATACCTATTCCGCCCTCGCGTGCCATGGCTATGGCGAGACCCGATTCCGTTACGGTATCCATTGCCGCAGACATGATGGGCGTATTGAGTCTTATCTTCTTAGTCAGTCTTGTGGAAAGCTCCACCTGATTCGGAAGCACATCGCTTTTTGCCGGAATAAGAAGCACATCGTCAAAGGTCAAGCCCTCTTTTTCGAACTTATCGCATACCATCATATTATATCTCTCCTGCAATTACTTTATATTTCCATATATTATACATAAAAAGACGTTCGCTGTCAACCGATTGAACGCAAAAAATCGCTTTGACTTCGCCGCATTTTTGTGCTTTGCCGCTCGGATAGAGCGAGAAAACACGAGATTTACGGAGAAAAACGAAGATATGGGGCATCTAAATTGAATTTTTGAAGTTTTTTTCAAAAAAGGTATTGACAAAGAGAGTGGGATATGCTATAATCCTATCGTTGCAAAAAAGGGCGTACTATGCCCTATCAAAGAAAAATACATCGGAGGAATAAAAGATGTCCACTTTCATGGCTAAAAAAGAAACTCTGGAACGCAAATGGTATGTCATCGACGCCGCAGGTAAACCCCTCGGTAAAACCGCCGTTGCCGCTGCCAACATTCTCAGAGGCAAGCATCGCCCCGAATTCACACCTCATGTGGATTGCGGCGAATTCGTTATCATAATCAATGCTTCTAAGGCTGTTCTCACAGGCAAGAAGCTCACTCAGAAGTACTATCGCCGCCACTCCGGCTATATCGGCGGTCTCAAGGAAGTTCAGTACAAGACTCTCATGGCTACAAAGCCCGAGCTTGCCATGACTCTCGCAGTCAAGGGTATGCTTCCCCACAACACAATCGGCGATACAAGCATCACACGCCTTAAGGTTTACGCAGGCAGCGAGCACGGTCAGGCAGCTCAGAAGCCCGTTCCTTACACGGTTGACTAAGATTAAGGAGGAGCAAGATTATGTATACAAGCGCTAAACCCTACTTCTACGGCACAGGCAGAAGAAAGAAATCCGTTGCCCGCGTTCGCCTCTATGCAGGCACAGGCAGCATCACGGTAAACGGCAGAGATGTTGACGATTACTTCGGTCTCGAAACGCTCAAGCTCATCATCAACCAGCCCTTCGGCGTTACTTCCACAGAAGGTAAGTTCGATGTAGTATGCACAGCTAAGGGCGGCGGTATCTCCGGTCAGGCAGGTGCTATCCGTCACGGCATTGCAAGAGCTCTTCTTCAGGCTGACGAAACATACAGACCCGCTCTCAAGAAGGCAGGCTTCCTCACTCGTGACCCGAGAATGAAGGAAAGAAAGAAATACGGTCTCAAAGCCGCTCGTCGTGCAAGCCAGTTCTCCAAGAGATAAGTTTTTACGATATTTTCAAAATCCCGATTGCAAAAGCTTTCGGGATTTTGCTTTAAGGTGATGAAATGGAAAAGAAAAAAGCCGAAAAGAAAGGCATGCTTCAAAGCTGTGAAACCTGCGAATTTTTTGATTGGGATGAGGATATCGGAGATTATATCTGCGAGGCTGATATTGACGAGGACGATATGTACCGTATGCGTGAAAACCCGCAGGCGCACTGCCCTTTCTATAAATTTTATGATGAATATAAAAGCGTGCAGAAGCAGAATTAAAAAACTTGCGAGGCCCATGGACTTCGCAAGTTTTTATTTTTATATCATGATGCTCCGGCGGCACCATCTTCACTCTGCGTCATTGACGGCGATATCGGACTTCATGATTTCAACATTTCCTTTCTTTACGAAAGCAGCGCCTTCCCGCATATGTGAATCCGATATGCTCACCTCGGCGCGCCTGCCCTCGCCTGCACTGATGAAGCTTTTGCCCTCAAAACGTGTACCTGCCATGGATATTTCCACAGGCGGATATACTATTCCGGCTACTCCTCTGTTGCCGAAACGGATTGCGGCATTTTTCAGCTCAACATTTATGAGCTTTATCCCCGTCACAGGCGTTGTCGACCATATGAGCCAGTCCACATTATTTTCCATCTCGACATTTTCTATCGTGATATTCTCCTGCACAGGCGCATCGGCATAGGGATAATAGCTATGCGAATAATTGTCATTATCGAAATGGAACGAAAAAGCTATAGGTCTGTGCTTGCAGAGCTTTATATTTTTAAAATGAATGTTGCGGCAACCGCAGTTGTAGCAGACATTTTCATCCTGAATCATCACCCAGTCTATGCCGTCGAGCGTCTCTTTCCCTGCGGCATGCGTCGGCTTCGTTACCGATATATATTCCTTGCCGTCGGCAGGCATGAGCACACGGTACATCCTGCCGCATGAAACTACCGTATCGGAATTGCGCACGGTCATGCCTCTCTTCCAGTCGCACCATGCGCCGCCGAGCATGCGGACAAAATAGCCCGTTGTTTCCGGTTGATCAAGGTCGGAGCAATTTTCTATCAGACCGTTTTCTATCCAGCCCATATGAGGATTTGCCGTGGCATAATCGTTTGCATTGAGTGCTATCGGGTCATCATATGTGCGGAAATCACCGTTGCGTATCACAAAATCACGTCCCGTGCCGAAATGAACGGCATCCTTGCCGCCTTCTATTTTCAGATTTTCGAGATATGCATCCTCAAATGTACATATCTGTATGCAATAGCTATGTTTTCCCAAATCCAAGCATTCAAAATCGGTTATTTTCAGGTGCTTTATATAGAAAAACCCCACATGCGCATTCATGCCGACTATCTTGCTGTCATGAATATTGTCTATGCCGTTTGTGATGAGATGCAAACCCGAAATTTCAATATTTTCATCATATTTGCGGGTATATGCACCGCGGTTTATGATGAAGCACTCATCGTGTTGCCCTTCGCCGAGTGCTGCTCTTCTTACAGCCGTCCCTTCGGCGAAAGCAAGCCTTGTATTACTGCCGATGAGCACCGTTCCGCCGACATCGTAGATGCCTGCCACATCGACTGTTATCTCGCCGCCGCAATCAAGTGCCCTTTGAAGTGCTTCCCTGTTTTCATGTGCCGAAGCGGACGGCAAAAAGCCGTAATCTCTCGCATATACCGTTTTTTTCATGATAATCCTCCGATTTCAAATTGCATAAGCTTTCATTAACATTTATAATATATACTTCGGATCTTGTCAAGCCCCTTTTTTTAACTTTCGCGTTTTTCGCAAATCGGGCTTTCGCCCGTATTGTGCACAGTGCACAACCGGATTTGTCGGTTTTGACAAGCAGAGATGCTCTGCCGTTTTTTCACTTTGCTTTTTATATCGATTTTTTTGCTTTTATCACTGTATTGGCTTTAAACGATTGACTGAAACAATATAAAATTATAAAATATATACGGAAATATTTATTCCCAAAAAAAATAAATCAAGGAGAAAGCAAATGAAAAAAATCATTTCCTTGCTTATTACTCTGGCAATGGTTCTCGGCATAGTTGCGCTTACCGCCTGCGGCGATAAAGAAACACCTACTACGCCCTCAACGGAATCCGCCTCAACAACAAGCTCAGGCAAATCAGAAAGTACAACGTCATCTTCGAAAGCAACCGAAGGCACAACATCATCTTCCGCTACAGTTGACAGCACTACGGCTTCTTCCGACGAGAGCACGACAGCCTCTTCCGGCGAAACAACACTCTCCGGCAAAGAAAAGCATCCTGATTTCATGGATGTAAACTTCGGCGGCAGATCGTTTAATTTCATTGTTGCTCAGGGCACACAGCAGGACTGGGATATATACGAAATCACAGCCGAAGCTACGGGCAATGACAACATTGTCACGGAAGCGATTATCGAAAGAAACAGAATAGTCGAAAGCCTCTACAACTGCAAAATCACAAGCACAGGCTCGGCAAAGCCCGAGGATGTATGCAGTGCAGAGCTTCAGACAGGCACCTCGCAGTATGATTTCTGCATGCCAATGTCATGGAATGCAAAAGCAAAAAGTTGCTTCTATAACATAGCAAGCATGGATATTGACCTCACTCACAGCTGGTGGGATCAGAACTTCATCGACGGTTTCGGCATGACCATCGACGGCACAAAGAGACTTTATACTCTCTCCGGCAATTTCAATCTGCTCAATTATGACGCCACATGGGCACTCTTCTTCAATAAGGATGTCTATGACAAGGTTATCGCCAGCGGCAAATCAAATATCAATATCTATAATGAGGCAAGAAAAGGCACATGGACAGTCGACAAGATGATTACCCTCATGGATGCCGCAAAGAGCGACACAAACGGTGACTCCAATATGTCTTTTGCCGACGGAGATGTTTTCGGTTGTGTTACCATCGCAAACTATCTCATGGCTACGGCTCTCTGGAAAGGCATGGGCGTAAGTGCCGTTATCAAGGATGAAAATGATCTGCCGGTTTCCGTAAATTCCGAAAACAGCGACGCAAAATACATGTCTGCCGCTATTGACAAGGCTATATCCCTTTGGCACAATGAAGGCTTCACGGCTCTCAGCCAGACAGATACACAGGCTGCTCTCTCAAATGGTCAGGCGCTCTTCTTTTCCGAATGCCTTGCTCTTGCAAAGCGTGTAACAGACGAGGATGCAAGATACTCCATCGTTCCCTTCCCGAAATATGACGAATCACAGGCGCAAAGAACCTCAAGGAAGCCGCAGACTTCCTCGAAGTATTCGGTTATCACTCTAAGATGATTCTCTATCCGCAGTATATCAACTACTTCAAGACGCAGTGCTTCTGCGAGGATGAGGCAGGCGAAATGCTCGAAATTGTTCTCGGAACCCGAGAATTCGACCTCGGCATATTTGGTCAGTACGGTCTCTCCGGCAAGCTTGATTCTTATATCCAGTCCGGCAAAAATATGCTTTCCAAGGCACTTGCAAGCACCTCCAGAACACAGACCTCCGCTATAGAAGCATATATAGTAAGCCTCAAGAATCTCAAGCACTGATTTCAAAGCAATATCCGTTTTTTCATAGAATCTCTTTTTCAAATATATGAGGACGCGAAAGCATCCTCATATATTTTTACAAAATTCCGTCACCAAATTATGCTCCGATGCCGTATATCCGCATTTCAGGAAGCAATTTTCGGCTGCCGTATTGTCTTTATCCGCAGAAGTTGCGATAAAATCAAAGCCGTTTTCTTTTGCATACCCCTCCGCAAAATGCAAAGCGAAAGTTGCCGCGCCGCATCGCTGAAGCTCTTTTTTTACAAAAATCATGGATATGTGTGCTTTCCTTTCGCCCGACGCTCCTCTAAGGCACATATAGCAGGCAGGCACGGCTCCTTTGCATATCAGAAAATGCTTTTCGTCGGGATTATCGGCGGAAAGCAATTCTTTCCATTCGTTTAAGCTGATATTTTCGGCTTTCAGCTCGCTTTTGTTCTGAGCAAACATTATCATTACAAAATACGCTTCATTTACCGTCGCGGGAATCACGCAAAAGCAACTCGGAATTTTGATTTCATGCATTATTTGCCCGTCATTACATAAGCAGTTGAATGTTTTAAAAGGCTTCTCCTCAAATCCGATTGATTTCTGTAAATTTCGGCTCGGCATATTGTTCGGGTCGACATAGCAATGAAGAACAGCCGCTCCGATTTCGGAAAGACGGCTTATCGCCGTTTCTACCATCTGCCGTGCTATTCCCATTCTTCTGTACTCCGGCGTTACAAAAAGATCGCCGTAGTACCAGAGCGAATAATCGGTTTCGTTGCGGATGCAGTGCATACTGCCTACTACTTCTCCTTTCGCTGTCATTGCGATTACCTCAAAGCAATCGTTTTCGTCTGTAAGTTCATCGAAAACAGCATTACGCACGCAGTTTACATATTCCGGCGCCGATGTTCCCCAGCGCATCCATGCGACTTTTTTTGCAAGCTCGTCGCTTAAATACTTACTTACCCGAATTGTGATGATTTCTTTCATTATCATTACCTCTTTTCAAAAAATAAATGCTCCTGATAAAATCAAGAGCATTCAAATCATGAACTACGGTATATATCAGTCCGCGGACAAAATGGCAATTGATTTTATCATTATCGGTTCGGTCATTTTGTCCACCTCCTTCGGTATCAGAATTTTACATTGATATTTTAACATAAAGCAATATCATATGTCAAGTGCGAATTCGGAAATATACAAAAAATCGGTCGCTCATAGCATAACCGGGTTATAAGCGACCGAAGTGGTGCGAGTGTTCATAACGGATTTGAATAAATACATTAAAAGCAAGCCATAACACACATATTCGGCACTCAAACCGCATATTTTCGTTCTTTCAAACACAAAATGGAGGAATATATCATGAAAAACGAAATTACTTACACAGAGATTAATGGCATCAACTACCCGAACCTCGCATTGCCGGAGCAACCGAAAAGCAACATCGGCAAATACGGACAGATGCGGCTTGACTTCTTGAAGAAGTATCGCAGGGGCACATACACTACCCTGCTGACCGAAGGAAGATTAGCGGCACACTTGTCTGCTGTAGACCAAGAAGTGCGCTCACAAGTCGAATATCTGACCGCAGAGTTAGCCAAGAAGCGCGGCATCGACGAAAACCTCAAAGCGAACAATACGCTTCTGTGGGTGCAAGAAATGAACAACTGTAAGGATTCTGCTGAGGATGCTGTACTTCGGGAGGTGGTTTATCAATGACGAGCATTATTAAAGAACTTCGGTACGGAAACTGACGGTATATTAGATAAGCCAGAGTTTTAGGAACTGCTCTGCTACATTACACGCCATCAAGCCGACCTCAAAGAAACCTTGACCGATAAGCAAAAGGTGATTTTTGACAAGCTGATAGATAACCGAATTGAGTTTGATAGTCTTGCTGAAGCGGCAATATTTGAATACGGCTTCAAACTCGGTACAAAGATTATGTTTGAAATGTTGGTGAAATAAAACAATTGATAGAGTAACTACCCACAGTATGCCATTCAGTGACATACTGTGGGTAGTATATTATTTGTCTAATGATGGGATATATTATCTAATTAATAGATATTATGTTGACAAACTGCTTTTGACGTGGTATAATATATTTTGTAATAATATATACAATGGGAAGGTGCTATTATGGCTGTAAGCTACAAAAAATTATGGAAACTTCTAATTGACAAAGATATGAATAAGACGGAGTTGCGAACTGCTACCGGTATTACTACAACTGCTCTTGCAAAGCTTGGGAGAAACGAGAATGTCAATACAGAGGTTCTTGTAAAAATATGTAAAGCGTTAGAATGTAACATTGAAGATATAATGGAAGTAGTAGAGGAGGATTAGTAATTATGTTCGATAAGAAATCGTTATCCGAAACCGATATCAGAACAAAATATATTACTCCTGCCATTGTTAATGCGGGATGGAATCCTATGTCTCAAATGCGAGAAGAATATGCAGTTACAAAAGGAAGAATCATTGCAAGAGGAAAAACCTGTAAGCGCGAAGCTCCTTTGAAGGCTGACTATGTCCTCTTTTACAAACCCAATAAGCCTATTGCCATTGTTGAAGCAAAGGACAACAAGCACACTATGGCTGACGGTATGCAGCAAGCTTTACAATATGCATCCATGATGAATGTCCCATTTGTATTCTCTTCAAACGGTGATGGATTTGTATTTCACAATAAGTATGTCACCGAGGGAGATGTCGAAGTAACACTCTCGTTAGACGAATTCCCATCTCCCGAAACATTGTGGGAAATGTATCATGAACAAAATCACATTAACCCTTCCCAAGACAAGATTATTGACGAACCGTATTATTCTGACAATCCCGACAAGCAACCTCGTTATTATCAGATGAATGCTATAAACCAAACAGTTGAAGCAATTGCCAACGGTCAAGATCGTATCTTGCTTGTTATGGCTACCGGAACAGGTAAAACATATACTGCGTTCCAAATTATTTGGCGCTTATGGAAATCGGGAATTAAGAAGCGTATTCTTTTCCTTGCCGATAGAACTGCGTTGATATCTCAAACCTTTACAAATGATTTTGCACCTTTCAAAGATAAAATGACCTGGGTCACAAAGCAGAATTTCGATACTGCTCATGAAATATATCTCGCGTTATATCAAGGATTAACGGGTGAAGATGAAGATGCCAACAGTCTGTTCAAACAGTTCAGTCCCGGATTCTTTGACCTAATTGTAGTTGACGAATGCCATAGAGGTAGTGCGAAAGCGGATAGTCAATGGAGAGAGGTGTTGGAGTATTTCAGTTCCGCAACTCAAATCGGTCTGACGGCGACCCCAAAAGAAACAAATACCGTATCCAATATCGACTACTTTGGAGACCCTATTTACACATACACCTTAAAACAAGGAATAGATGATGGTTTCTTAGCTCCTTATCGTGTTATTCGCGTGTTCTTTGATAAAGATATCGAAGGCTTTACTCCATATTTAGGACAGACCGATGATAATGGCGAAATCATTGATAACCGCATATATAACACATCAGATTTTGATAAAAACATTGTTCTTGCCCAAAGAACAAAATTGGTCGCTAAAACAGTATCGGATTATCTCAAAAAACACAACTGCCGCATGGATAAAACCATCTTCTTCTGCGTTGATCAAGAGCACGCAGACCGTATGCGGCAGGCTCTTGTCAACGAAAATGCAGATATGTGTGCAGTCGATGACAGATATGTTATGCGCATTACCGCAAATGATGAAGCGGGTGTAAAGCAACTTGATAATTTCCGTAATGTGGAAAGTACCTATCCCGTTCTCGTAACGACTTCTAAATTACTGTCTACTGGCGTAGATGTTCAATCCGTCAAGTATATTGTGTTGGACTCTAATATCCGCTCTATGACCGAGTTCAAACAGATTATCGGCAGAGGAACTCGTGTTCGTGAAGACTTAGGAAAACTATATTTCACGATTTTCGATTTCCGTGATGTTACCCGTCTTTTCCACGATCCTGATTTTGACGGACCGATTGAACAGCAAGACGATTTCCACCCTCAGGAACCAGGCCCAGGTCCTGATGAGCCGCCAACAGTCACGCCGCCGGACGGGGACAGAAAAAAGAAATACATGCTCGGCGATACAAGCGTTTCCGTAACGCAAAAGCACGTGCAGTATCTTGATAAAAACGGCAACCTCATTACCGAAAGTCTCATTGACTATACGAAACATAATGTCCGCAATAAATACGCGTCAATGAACGATTTCCTCACCGCTTGGAGTGATGCAGACCGTAAACAGACAATCGTTGATGAGCTTGAGAAGCGTGGCGTATTCTTTGACGACCTTTGCGACGAGGTTGGAAAAGATCTCGATCCCTTTGATATGATTCTGCATATCGTTTTTGACCAGCCGCCGCTGACAAGGAAAGAACGCGCAGAGAACGTTCGCAAACGCAATTACTTCACCAAATACGGCAAGCAAGCGGCAGAGATTTTGGACGCTCTCTTGACAAAATATGCGGATAGCGGCCTTACCGATCTTGAGAATGTTGACGTGCTCAAAGTCGATCCTATCAAACAATATGGAACACAGGTATATATTGTTAATACGATTTTCGGCGGTATTGCAAAATTCCGCGAAGCAATAAAAGAATTGGAAGCGGCAATTTATGCTGCGTAAGGAGTAAACACTATGGCAATGTCCACTATGATAAAATCACTGGAAGACATTATGCGTAAGGACGCAGGTTTGAACGGTGATGCGCAGTATATTGAACAGATTACCTGGCTTTTATTCTTAAAAGCATTTGATGCCAAAGAAATGGAATGGGAGTTTCGTCCCGACTATAAGGGGGTAATTCCGCCGGGCTACCGTTGGAGAGATTGGGCGGCGGACAAAGAAGGTACCACGGGTGACGCTTTAATCAAGTTTATCGACGAACTTTTTGACAAGCTCAAAAAATTGGATACGTCCGACGGCGATATGCGCAAATTTGTTGTTCGTAATGTGTTTGAGGATATCAACAACTACATGAAGTCCGGTGTCTATCTCCGTCAGCTTATTAACCGTATCAATGAGAAAGTTGATTTTATTGATGCAACGCAAAAGCATACTTTTAACGAGCTTTACGAAGGCATGCTCAAGGATTTGCAGAGCGCAGGTCGTGCCGGAGAATTTTATACACCCCGTCCCGTAACCAACTTCATTGTGGAAAAAGTTGATCCGAAACTCGGTGAAATTGTTCTTGACCCTGCTTGCGGCACCGGCGGATTCCTTACAAGTACCATTGCACATATCGGCAGTGCAAAAACAGTTGAAGAATTTGAAACCTTGCAAACATCTATCAACGGTTGGGAGAAAAAACCGCTTCCGTATCTGCTTGCTATGACCAACTTGATTCTGCATGATATTGAAATCCCGAAAATAAAACATATCAATTCGCTCAACCGTCCTCTTTCCGACTATTCTGCAAAAGACCGTGTAGATGTAATCGTGGCAAATCCTCCTTTCGGCGGTGCGGAAGATGTGGCAGTCAAGCAAAATTTCCCGAGCGAATTTCAGACAAGCGAAACTGCTGATCTCTTTATGGCACTGATTATGAATCTGCTGAAAGACGGAGGCAGAGCCGGTGTTATTCTGCCCGACGGATTTATGTTCGGAGATGGTGTGAAAAACACAATCAAAGAGAAGCTTTTGAAGGAATACGGATTACATACGATTATCCGTTTGCCGCAGGTGTTCAAACCGTATGCGAGCGTCAATACCAATCTTTTGTTCTTCAAAAAAGGTGTTGTCAGTCGTGGCGTATGGTTCTATCGTCTTGACTATCCGGAAGGTGTTAAGAGCTTCTCCAAGACCAAGCCGATGCAGGACAAGCATTTTGATCCCGTTCGTGAATGGTGGGATGACAAACACGCTATCGTAGTTGACGGCTTTGACAAGGCACGCTTCTATACGCCCGAAGAATTAGAGGCACTGAACTACGATTTTGATAAATGCTGTCCGTTTCCTCATGTGGAAGAAGAGATTCTTGAGCCGAAGGACTTGATTGCCCGATATGAAGCGGAACGCACCGAACTGAATGCCTCTATCGATCGTATCTTGGCAAGCATCACCGCAAAATTGGAGGGTAATGAATGACGGCACAAGAATTAAAAAACTCCATTTTGCAGTTGGCGGTACAAGGCAAGCTTGTACCACAATGTAAAGAGGACGAACCGGCATCGGAATTGTTGAAGCGCATACGTGCCGATAAAGAGAAAGTCGAAAAAAAAGAAAAGCCGTTGCCCGAAATAACAGAAGATGAAATTCCGTTTGATATTCCGGAAAGTTGGGAATGGGTTAGACTCGGCGAAATGGTTTCAGTAATTAGTGGAACATCATATAAATCAAGTGATGTACGCACATATGGACTAAGAATTTTACGAGGCGGGAACATTCAAGAATCAAAAGTGGTTTTTTGCGCCGATGATGTCTTTTTGCCAGAAACATTTTTTGATGAAGAAAAATCCATAAAAAATGGTGATGTTCTTATTGTTGCTTCCACTGGAAGTAAGACCGTAATTGGGAAACCGGGATTTGTTTATCAGTCTAATGAAAAGTCACAAATTGGAGCGTTTTTAAGAATAGTTCGTCCGCATTCACAGCAAATGTATGACTTTATCCGAGTTATTTTTAATAGTGAGTTTTACAGGAATCACATTCGAACAAAAGTGCAAGGGATGAATATTAACAATGTTCGATCGGAGCATATTACAGAATTTTTAGTTCCCATTCCTCCTCTTGCAGAACAAAAGCGAATTGTGGCAAAAATCGAAGAATTGATGCCTATGGTTGAGGAATACGGCAAGGCAGAAGAACAGTTAACCAAACTGAATGCAGAATTTCCGGAAAAGCTCCGTAAATCCATTTTGCAACAAGCCGTTCAAGGTAAGCTCACCGAACGTGATCCAGCCGATGAACCCGCCTCCGAACTTCTCAAACGCATTAAGACGGAGAAAGAAGCTCTCATGAAATCCGGCAAAATCAAAAAAGAAAAGCCTCTGCCGGAAATTACAGAGGACGAAAAGCCGTTTGATATCCCTGATACTTGGGAGTGGGTAAGATTATTGGAAGTTATTGATGTTCGCGACGGAACTCATGATACTCCGAAATATTTCCCAAATGGGTATCCACTTATTACGGGGAAAGATTTTTATAACGGTTATTTCGATTTAAATAAAACGCAATATATTTCGAAAGAAGAATACGAAGAAATAATTAAGCGTTCTAAAGTTGATGTTGGCGATATCCTGTTTTCTATGATTGGCGGAAATATTGGAAGTATGATTAGAATCAGTGAAGAGAATTATTTTGATATGGCAATCAAAAACGTCGCCTTATTCAAGCAATATGTTAAAAATGAAACATTATCTTATTATTTGTTCTATTTTCTGCAATCACAGATTGATCGTATGAGAAAAAGCGCAAAGGGCGGAGCCCAGCCATTTGTTCCATTAAATCTTTTACGTTCATATCCGTTTCCCCTCCCACCTCTCGCCGAGCAAAAACGAATAGTAAAACGAGTTGAAGAACTTCTCGCCTTGTGCGATGAGTTGAAATGAAAGGAGAAAATAATGAATCTAAAAGTTGAAATAAACAAAATAAAGAATCTTGATAAATGCAAATTTGAATTACCAATTGAAAAGGGTATATATTGTATCGTGGGAGCAAATGGAAGTGGAAAAAGCACAGTGTTGTCTTGCGTGGCACAAACAGTCTTTGCTTCCAGTTTGCAAGCACTTAATGAGTACGATTATGACGAAACCTCGTACATAAAATTTGAATACAGTAATCTAAACACTGTATGGCAGCCGAGGGAAGCTAATTGGTTTTCAACAACGCCTATTGAGAAACGGGTTCGCTTTAATGGTATGTACGAAGGGAGTTTGTTTTATGGTACACGATTCAATGACTCGTTAGTTATTGATAAATTGGTTAAAGATGGCTATGTTTCTGCTGATTCAATCGTAGATGCGGATGCGTATGTAAAACAGAAACTGAGTTATATTCTTCACGGAAATTACAATTACTATCTTAGTTTAAAACGCATCAGAAACAAGAAAATCGCGAGGAACGCGCATCTAAAAAATACTCCATATTTTCAAGAAGTCAATGGTCACTTAATTAGTCAATATCGAATGAGTTCCGGCGAATGCTTGTTAATATCGTTGCTACATTTCGTTTATAATGCTTTGATTCGCCGCAGTTTACCAACGGTTCAACCTATTTTAATGTTGATTGACGAAATTGAATTGGCATTACACCCTGTGGCAGTATCGCGATTGATTGATTTGCTTAATGAAATTATTAAAGAACACAACAATTTAACAGTAGTATTGACTTCTCATTCTCCAGAAGTAATTCGAAAGATTTCTCCTAATAATCTTTTCATGATGGAAACAAACGAAGAAGGAATTATACAGCCTACAGCTCCTTGCTATCCGAGTTATGCAATTCGCGATGTTTACATGCACGATGGATTTGACTATGTTATTCTTGTAGAAGATTTACTTGCTAAATATGTTGTTGAAAAGGTAATTAAGCAGGAAGGATTGAATAATGGCTGCTTGATTAATGTTCTGCCTATTGGTGGATGGGAAAATGTTCTCAAATTTCAAAATGAAGCCTACCATACGAATACTTTTGGGATTGGAACAAACGTATTTAGCATTTTGGATGGTGATGTAATGGGTAATATAAAGAAAGAGTATAAAAACTTTCCCAAAACATTTCTTCCCATTAGTAGCATAGAAAAATATCTCCACAAAGTTATTACAACGCCATCTCTAAACAAAATTAAAAAGGAAATTAACGATTCGTTTTTTATGGTCGAATCCCTTGACGATCTTTTGGCGGATTATTATTCTGAGGGTGATAATAACGGAAAAAGTTTGTATCGGAAATTGCTCAAAAATCTTGAAAATAGAGGAATTTCGGAAGAAGCATTTGTTAAAGAGTTGTGCGATGTTATAATGCGTTACGAAAACTTTGCTTCTTTTGCGACAGAATTAAAAACTAAGATTAGTAAGACTTAAGTGTTTTTATGAAAATTACAATACCAAGACTATCGACCTCAAACGCATTGACTTTTTGTGAGTCCCTACCTGTGGTAGAAGCAGATGATACATACTTCTTTGATGTGTCGCAAATAAATAATTATGAACCGTTACCGATGCTTTTGACTTCTGCAGCAATCAGACAATTCTGCGAACAAAGAAAGTTGATGCCATGGGATATTCAATTGCTTTACGAAGATAATTCGGATTATACCTACGCTTGTCACATGGGTTATTTCCAGGCAGCCGGATTCCATCAAGGAAAAGCACCCGGCGAAGCTACGGGGAGTTCTTCATATATTCCCTTGACAAGAATAAATGTGCGCGAATTACAAGCAAAGGCTGTTACAGATGGAAATTTCGGAGAGCAAGGAGATATAATTGAGATCGAAGCAAAACGTCTTGCAGTTGTTCTGTCACAAGGCAAGATAGAGCTTAGAAAATTACTCCAATACCTTATTCGTGAAGCTATGAGGAACATTCCCGAGCATGCAGGCACGAACGACATATGGATATGCGGACAATATTGGCACAATCGAAATATAGCGGAGATAGCAATTTTGGATGAAGGAATAGGCGTTTTTGAAAGTCTCAAACAAAATCCTGTTCATCGTAAATATGTCACCTCTAATGAGGAAGCCTTGCGTTGGGCGATTCAACCCGGTGTATCCGTTGCCTTCAATCCTGCACTTGGACAACGCAGTAACGATGTTTGGGCAAATTCCGGTTATGGTCTATATATGATCAGTGAAATATGCCGAAAAACAAACGGCTGGTTTACTTTTGTGAGCGGAGAAGAATGTTTGAGAGCATATCCAAATAATATCAGCATCTGCAAAACCAAATTTAATGGAACTGCTTTGGGAATTAGAATAAGAACATCTAATATTACGAATTTCCAAAAAATTATTGACATGGTACGCAAAGACGGCGAAGCGAAAGCAAAGGAAATTAAGTACGCATTTAAAGAAGCATCTGAACCTTCAAAGGGACTATTTTTATCTTGATTTATTTAAGATAGCCATGAAAACGGATAGACAAAAATAAAGGGTTTTAGGTCCACCTAACTTGCCAGCCGATTTTGGGTGACCAAAATCTATGCTTGCTATGAATGATAGACAGCAAAATGAGCCGCAAAATTGACTGTCAGATTTATCAAAAGCCATACTAAAGGAGCCATGTATGCCGATCACAGACGAAGAATTAAAAGCAATATTCCGCGCAAACGACTACACGACCTATGTGCCGAAGTTCGACGCACGCACGGCAACTGTGGAAGAAAATAGGATACATAGCCGAGCAAAGGCGTTGTTCTACAAGTCCTGGTGCGGTCAGCTTGTAGGCATGGGCGGGAAGGCAAGTCTGAAGAATTTTTCTAAAGATTATCCCGTAAAGCTCCTCGAACAGACCGATGAAAACATCATTGCCGAGAAGGTTGTGGAAGTTTTGAATGACGAAAGTAAGTTGCAATCTGTGTTCGAAGTTTTCTTCACCTCAATGGAAAAACCGCTTGAAGATGAGCTGTCTGCACAAGCCGCTTCGCTCGGAAAATCGCTTGAAGAACTGACCGATGACGAGATCATGCGTGCGGTGGACAAAGTTGCAGACAGTCTCATGAACTTCATGATCGGCAAGATGATGGTATCGCAAAGTGTGCCGGAAATCATGCAGATTACCAAAAAGCACGGCGCACACGAGGACTTCAATCCGAGCGTGAAAGATAACCACGACCGCATAGATTTTGAGCGGAAATGGAACCACACCCGCACCAAACTCGGCAAGATGCTCTCCTTTGATGAGCTTGATCCCGATGACGAATCGCTCGCTTATTTGGATAATGATCCGATAGATGACGAGGCGGCGTTTGTCGATTTGACAAAACGTTTTCTCGCTTCTCTTGATGATGAAACCGACAGAGATATTGTCGTTTTCAAGCTCAAAGGCAAAACGCAAAGCGAGATTGCGGAAACACTTTGCTTCACACAAGGAGCAATCGCAAAACGGCTTAAGAAGATAAAAGCCAAATTTGATGCCCTCACAAATGAATGAGGGACATAAAAAATTTTTTCTTCAAAGTGCGAACCGACTTCAATATGTTGCGACTATATGGGTGAACGTTCAAAAGCATTCCGGAAAGCATGGTGAAATATGAATAACGACAATATCATTCAATATTATGATTATCTGATGCAACTTGCGATCTCAAAAGGCAATTCGCAAGCCGATGCGGAAGACCTTGTGGGAGACACGATGCTTGCGGCTTTTACCTATATGCATAGTAATAAAACAATTGAATATCCCAAAACATGGCTGACGAACACACTTTGTCATAAGCACAATGATAGGCTTCGTAAAAAATATCGCTCTCCTATTACGGTATGTTTGGACGAGGGGTATGATATTTCCGATGAAGATGACAGTGGTGATTATCTGACTTCGGAAGAAGCGGCAAAGGTACGAAAAGAGTTAAACCACCTCGCGTATATTACTCGAGAGGTGCTGATTCGTTTCTATTATGGCAACCAAAGTGTAGAAACCATTGCGAAAGGATTGGGTATTCCCGAAGGAACCGTAAAAAGCCGATTGTATGCAGGTCGCCATCAGATGAAGAAAGGATTTGAAACTATGGAAAATAAAGAAAATTATTTGCCGGGAAAACTTTATCTGACTTTTGGCGGTGCTGAGGGGTTGAAATTCGAACCTATGTCGCTTGTAGAAAATGATCTGATAGCACAAAATCTTTTGTTGCTTGCCTATGAAAAACCACTGAGTATCAGCGAGCTGTCAAGGGCAATCGGTATTCCGGCAGCATATCTCGAACCTATTGTAAAAAAACTTGTGGACGGCGAATTGATAGTTCAGACTGATGGCGGAAAGCTGTATGCTGATTTCATTATCACAAGACCGCAGGATGCATTGAAAAGCTTTAAGCCTCAGCTTGAATTTGCGCATCAACATTTTGACACAGTATGGAGCATAGTTGCCAAAATGTCAAACGGTATTGCAAAGCTTGACAGTGTGAAAAACATGAGCGAGAAAGAAAAAACAATGCTTGACCGATATGCCGTTTTGAAAGCGTTGCAGGATTTTATTTACTGTGCGACTGACAAGGTAAAGAAGCCGGATTTCCCAAAGCGAAAAGATGGCGGATGGTGGTACGCTCAAGCGGTTGCCATTGATGCAGGCTATGATTTAACCGAATATCAAGAGTCGCAGAATTATGCAATTCAAGGCGGACATCGCACCACAGAAGCGTTTTCAATTGGGAGAACAAAAAGTATTCGTTTATATGAGTTTGACACGACTCTTTGGGACAGTCCTCATCGCTATGGCGGCGCATATGAGTTGTATTTCAAGCATATCATCCCTTTGCTTTGGCATATTTATGACGGTATTTCGCTTGAAAATTCCAATATTCCAAATGAATTTATTTCGTATATGAAAACGCTTGAAGAAGTCGGTATGATCGGTTATTCCGAGGATAAGCCGTATGTGAATATTCCCGTCATAACCAAAAATGATTATGAAAGAATATTGGCAATTATAAAAGCAACTACCGAGCAGATCAAATCAACTATCGGAGCGGAATTTTCGACATTTACCGATTCCATGAAAACGCCGATTCCAAGGCATCTGACATCCGTGCCGGAGCTTTTTAGATACCACAATGCGACCGAATATTTTGTTATGGCAATCGTACGTGAAGCCTATGAGAAGGGATTGCACTTAATGGGCGTTGACTATTGTTGCCCACCTGTGGTTTTGGTTTATGCGATGTGATTGAAACCAAGAAATGCTGAAGAGTAAAAGCGCGTTATTCGATGCCTTTACAAACGAAAACAAATAACCACAGCCTCTGCTGACTTCGGTCGGCAGAGGCAAATTTTTTTGAAAAATTATTTTTCGTAGGAATAATTTGTGTTTCTCGTGTCGGGGTACTTATGAGAGGATAATAAAAAGTTCTCCAGCCTCACATAGAAGTTCATAAGGCGAAAGCCGTTACATAAGCATTAGAACAGGTTAAAGTCGATAGTATTCGACTACCTTTTCTTTCGTTGCTTGCGTAACGGCTTTTTTGTTTTTCGGTCAGCGAAATCAAGCTTCAATGCCTAAATTGGAGCTTCAAAATACATAGGGTTTTAGCTGTCTATTCTTCATAGCGAGCATAGATTTTGGTCACCCAAAATCGGCGAGTTAGGGATGCACCCCTAAGACCCCAAGAAAAAACAAAATGAAAGGAGCTCTTATGAGAACAAGAAAGAACAGAGTATATGTACACTTAACGGACAAGGAGTTGAAACAGTTGAACGCAATCGTAGATAAGCTTCCATACAACCGAGAGCGATATATCCGCGAGGCGATTCTCGGTGGGGATGTCTATGTGAATCCGCCGGCAGAGTATGGGCAAATCGTTCGAGAGTTACGGGCGATCGGCAGTAATGTTCATCAGCTTTTGCTCAAAGCAATCCAAATCAAGTTCATCGACGAGGTCATGGTGTGCGACCTCTACAACACCGTGCTTGATATGGACGAAAAGTTCACCTCCGCTTTTTCATCCAAACGGTACAAAAAGAAGATGAGTGAACTGTGGCAAGGAGAGGGGGAGTAAAGATGCCCATCATTTTAGGTCGGAATTTTTGGTAAGTCCTCATTGTGAGGACTTACCAAAATGAATCAGTGGTTGGTACTTGCTCAAAAAGAGCACCTATCAAGCCAACAACGATTGTGAGCTAACGCATCATTTTGATGCACTACCAAAAAAGAAAGGAAAACCAAATGACACAAACACCAAGAGAAATTGAAATCAGCAAATTACACCCATTTGAAAATCACCCGTTTCAAGTCAAGGACGACGAGAATATGGATTTGCTTATGACGAGCATTAAAGAGAACGGCGTGTTATCGCCTATCATCGTAAGGCCAACGGATAATTCCGCAGACGAATATGAGATTGTATCAGGACATCGTCGTTTTCGGGCAGTGCAAAGGCTGGGATATAAGACTATTCCGGCTTTCGTGTATAACCTTGACCGAGATACCGCCGCCGTTGCTGTAGTAGACAGTAATCTTCACCGAGAACGGTTGTTGCCGAGCGAAAAAGCCTTTGCCTACAAGATGAAATTGGATGCCCTGAAGCATCAAGGTAAAGCCATCGATGAAACCTCCCGACAACTTGTCGGGAAGTTAAATCCGACCTAGCACCTTGATTTTTT
>ERZ506918.305-NODE-305-length-21676-cov-5.629619_pt1 | contig 21676 bp, 20 predicted proteins | sample MGYA00513975_ERZ506918 | MGnify/ENA metagenome assembly ERZ506918 | reverse complement strand
AGCCGCAGACGATTTATTCAGAGTTTCCTTAATAACGGGTCTTGTTGTGCAGCATTTCCCGCCAATCCAGATCGCCCCGCTGCAGGCCCATGATGAGCATTTCCGCCGAGGCCAGGTTGGTGGCGATGGGGACGTTATGCCGGTCGCAGTGCCGGATGGTTTCGATCATCTGAGCGTCGTCCCAGGGGTCGGTGGTGTTGGGGTCGGTGAACAGCAGCACCAGATCAATTTCGTTGTAGGCAATGCGGGCGTTGATCTGCTGATGGCCGCCCTGCTTGTGGGAAAGCAGCAGGGTAATGGGCAGACCGGTATTGTCCGCGATCAGACGGCCGGTGGTGGCCGTGGCAAACAGATTGTGCTTCATGAGGACGCTCTTGTAGGCGGTGCAGAATTGAACCATCAGTTCTTTTTTCTTGTCATGCGCCAAAAATGTGATATTCACAACAGTCACTCCTTAATTGTATATGTATCCGTTATCAGCGGAGGGCGATCGGTTCGTGGAAGCCCTGAATGCGTCTGGCAATTCTGCGGCTGGCTTTTGCCGCCTTGCAGTTGGGAGAATAGCGAAGAAGACTCTGGCCGAAGGATGCCGCAAGGGTCACATGGGGATCCTCCGGGACGATTCCCGCAAGGGGCAGTCCCGCGGCGTCCATCACGTCGTCGATGGTCAGGCACACCGTACCCAGCATGCTCTTGTCCACCCGGTTGACGATGAGGCGGATGTTTTTCTTGCCCATCAACTCCAGCAGGTCGCCCACCCGGGAAGCGTCCCGCACGGCGGCGGGGCCTGCCCCCGTGACCAGCAGAAAGCGGTCGGCGAACTGCGCCGTCAGCCGGAACCCGGCGTCCACCCCGGCGGGGGCGTCCAAGAACACGTAGTCATATAACTGACGCGCCCGGCTGAGCATTTCCCCGAAGGCGGCGGTGTTGATCTTCTCCACCGGGCAGTTCATGGGGGCGGTCAGAAACGCGAGGGTAGGGTAGACCGGGTGCCGGAAAGCGTCCTCCAGGGAGTAGCCCCCCTCGGAGACGTCCCAAAAGGACAGCGCGCCGCATTCGGAAAGTCCCAGAGAGATGTCCAGATTCCGGAGTCCCACGTCGCAGTCGATGCACAGAACCCGTTTTCCTTCTTTTGCAAGAGCAGTGGCGAGGGCGGCGCAGAGGGAGGTTTTTCCCGTTCCGCCCTTCCCGGACACAACCGCGAAGAGTTCACCCACGCGCCATCGCCTCCAATGCCAGAATATAACCCCATTATAAAGGGATTTTTCACAAAAAGCAAGAGGAATTTCGCACTTTTGGAAATGGTTTTCATCACAATGAACAAAAATATTTTTCCGCCGCCGCCTTTTTGGCTGCGAGGAACGCAAAATATGTCGCGCCGCCGCAAAAAAGGGTTGCGCATGAAGGAAAGCTGGTATATAATATTGGGTGAAATTACGGGCATACGCCCGGATATTGGAGGTAATGTTCCATGTTCAATGCAATGATCGAAACGCTGAAAGCGAACCCCAGAAAAATCGTTTTTACCGAGGGCCACGACGCCCGCATTCTGGAAGCCACCGACCGTCTGGTCAAGGGCGGCTTCCTGACTCCCATCCTCATCGGCAACGTTGACGTTGTCAAGGCCAACGCGGCCAAGGGCGGCTACAACATCGAGGGCGTCGAAATCATCGACCCCGAGACCTATCCCGAAATGGACGCCATGGTTGACAAGATGGTGGAGCTGCGCAAGGGCAAGATGACCGCCGACGAGTGCCGCAAGGCGCTGTCCAAGGGCAACTACTTCGGCACCATGCTGGTGAAGATGGGCTACGCCGACTCCCTGCTGGGCGGCGCGACCTACTCCACCGCCGACACCGTCCGTCCCGCTCTGCAGATCGTCAAGACCAAGAAGGGCGCGCATCTGGTGTCCTCCTGCTTCATTCTGGTTCGGGGCGACGAGAAGTTGGCCATGGGCGACTGCGCCATCAACATCAGCTATGAGGATTCCGTTGACAAGGAAGGCAACGTGACCCTGTCCGCAGCCCAGAAGCTGGCGGAGGTCGCCATCGAGACCGCAAAGACCGCCAAGGTCTTCGGCATTGACCCCAAGGTTGCCATGCTGAGCTTCTCCACCAACGGCTCCGGCAAGGGCGGCACCGTGAAGCTGAGCCACGACGCCACCGCCATCGCCAAGGAGATGGACCCCGAGCTGAAGATCGACGGCGAGATGCAGTTCGACGCCGCCGTCGCTCCCGAGGTCGGCCAGCTGAAGTTCCCCGGCTCTCCCGTTGCCGGTCACGCCAACACCTTCATCTTCCCCACCATCGAGGCGGGCAACATCGGCTACAAGATCGCCCAGCGCCTGGGCGGCTTTGAGGCCTACGGCCCCATCCTGCAGGGCCTGGCGGCGCCCATCAACGACCTGTCCCGGGGCTGCAACGCCGACGAGGTCTACAAGATGGCCATTATCACCGCCGCTCTGGTGTAAAAATCTACATAGCAAATGCCGGCTCACATGAGCCGGCATTTTCACTATAAAAACGGCGAAGTGAAAAATTTTTCCTGCAAAGTGTAACCTTTCCCGAAAAAATCCCTCTTATAGGGTGAGGACCCAAAAAGAAACGGAGGTGTTCCCTCAGTGGAAGACGAAAAGATCATCGACCTGTATTGGGAAAGGAAGGATGAGGCCATTATGGAGACCCAGGCGGCCTACGGACGGCAGCTGCAAACCATCGCCCAGCGCATTGTCCAGAGCTACGAGGACGCGGAGGAAAGCGTGAACGACACCTATCTCGCCGCGTGGCGGACGATCCCGCCCAAGCGCCCGAAGTATTTCTTCGCGTATCTTGCGAAAATATGCCGGAATTTTGCCTTCGGCAAGCTGGACTGGCTGGATGCGGCCAGACGGAAGGCCGAGGTGGTGACCCTGAGCGAGGAGATGGAGCTGTGCATTCCCGACACCAGCCGGGATTCCGCCGCCGAGGGGCGGGAGATCACCCGGGCGCTGAACGCATTCCTTGGCACGCTGACCCAGGAGAACCGGCGGCTGTTCGTGCGGCGGTACTGGTACGTGGACACCGTGGCGGAGATCGCCCAGCGCTACAACATGAGTGAAAGCAAGGTCAAGACCCGGCTCCACCGCATCCGGGAAAAGCTGCGGGTCTATCTGATGCAGGAGGGAATTGCCGTATGACGGGAAAAGATTTACTTACCGCCATGAGCGGCATTGACGGCCGCTACATTGAAGAAGCCGCCCCGGCGGCCGCGCCAAAACGGCGAAGTCTGCGCCGGCCGCTGCTCGTCGCCGCCGCCATTGCCGCGGCGCTGCTGCTGGTGGGCTGCGGAATCGTGTATGCCCTGCGTTTGCAGGACATGTCCATCGGCAAGGCCAGCTACACCCAGCGTTTTGACGACAAGGGCAAGGCCATCGACCCGGTGGAAAAGAGCATGGACATCATAACGCCCTACGGCCGCAGCGGCGACGCCATCCAGCAGGCGCTGAAGGAATGGTACGAATTTCAGGAGAGCTACGACCCGGACGGTGCGCTGTTGACCGACGAACCCGATATTCCGGACATTCCCAACCAGTACGAGTACACCTACAGCTGCTATACCCAGGAAATGGTGGACAAGGTGGACGAGATCGCCGCAAAGTACAATTTGAAGCTGCTGAAGGAATGGATACCCTTTCAGCGGTATCAGAGCGACATTTTCCTTGAGGAAACCGGCATCCAATCCCTGCTGCTCCCGGATTCCGGCGCACAGATTACGGGTATGGCGGGAATGCTCTATCCGCCCTACAATTTCAGCATGGAGTTTAACCTTGTGACGGAAAATGCCGGAACATTGATGACGTCCTATGGCTACGCCCGGAAGGACTATTTCCCCCGTGCGTTCCCCGGCGGAATGGACATCGATGCCTATGAGCAGTGGGATCACACCACTCCGGGCGGCACGAAGCTGCTGCTGGCATTGAGCGGCAAGGGACAGGGCGAGATCATTGCCGAGCAGGAAAACGCCATGATTATGATAAGCATTGACGGAAACCGTGCCACCAGCCACACCAACTATCCGGATGCCAGCGAGGTCATGACGAAGGCGGAACTGGAATCCATCGCCGATCAGTTCGACTACTCCATCCAGCCGAAGGAAGTGGACAGAGCCGTCGTAGAGGAAAAGCTGGCCGCAGCGGAGGAAGCCTATCAGGCGGAACACGCCTATGTCCCGGAAACCTATACGGACTTTTCCGATTATCTGAAGAAAAATGTCTATATTCCCGATGAATCCAGACAATACATTTTCTATGACCTGACCGGGGACGGCGTGGACGAGCTGCTGCTTGGGCAGGACGGCGCGTTCTTTGACTGGCCGGAAATGGAGAACGGTGAAGTGATGTTTCACGGTTACGGAGGAGCGTATCTGTGCAAGGGGAACGTTCTGGAACTATATCAGGCACCGGACAGGTATTGGGATGGTGAAAGCCATACGTACTTTGCATTTGCAGACGGCACTGCGGTATTCAAAGATGACGGGGAACTGGGGAACGTAATTGCCAGAATTCAACGTCGGGGCAGTCAATGGTATCGGGATACAGACCCCCATGGATTGAAAAGTACGGAGATTTCTCAGGACGAGGCCGCGGCTATCATGGCAAAATATCCTCGGATTCAGCTGGACTGGAAGCCGCTGATGGACTATCCCCTTGACGAAAGCGGGCTGACCCTGGGAAGCTATCTGAAAGCGAAGGATGTCCAGCCCTCCGACGACGAGCTGCTCCGGATTTACAAGGACTGTCTCAGCAGGCAGGATTCCATCTATACCCACTACCGGATCATGGACATCAACGGCGATGGGGTAAAGGATCTTCTGCGCAGCGGCGACGGTGAACGCTACTGGGATATCGTGACTTACCGATATGGCAATCTGCAACTGCTTCCCACCATGGATTTTTACCTCTGTGAGAACAATGTTATGGAGCAGATTGAGCTGTTCAACAAGGAAGAGGGCGTTGAGATAGAAGGGACATCTTTCTCCCGCTGCAACGGCTTCAACCGGGAAGAGCTGGACTTTGTTGCCTACAACAAAGCAACCGCCTCCTGGCAGTCCGACTACTACGGCACCCCCATGTCCGAAGCCGACGCCAAGGCGATTCTGGCAAAATATTCCCGCGTCGATCAGGGAATGCAGCCCATTTCCCAGCTGTTGAACGGATAAAAGTTTACGCCGTACCCAAAACCGGGTACGGCGTGAATGTTACTGTTTCCCCGCTTTCAGCAGCTTGCGGAAGAACGTAAAGAAAGTAATGGTCGTCACGGCGGCGGCGAGGATGTCGGACACCGGCTCCGCCAGAAAGACCGCGAACGCCTTGTCCGCGAAGAAGTTCGGCAGAATGAAGATCAGGGGGATCAGCAGAATCAGCTTCCGCAGACAGGCCATGATGAGACTGATCTTCGCCTGCCCCAGCGCCATAAACGCCAGTTGACAGCTGACCTGAAAGCCCACGGAAAACGTCCCCGCAAGGAAAATCCGAATTGCCCAGGCCGTGTAATCCACAAGCGCCCCGTCGCTGGTAAAGATGCCCGCGAACACCCGGGGAAGGAAAAGTACCAGCAGCCAGAACACGGTGGTGTACCCCACGCACACAAGGAACTGGCAGAAAAAGGCTTCCTTCACCCGCTCTAACTTTTTCGCGCCGTAGTTGTAGCTGATCAGCGGCTGACCGCCCTGGCAGATGCCCTGCAGGGGCATGGTGATCAGCTGGTTGACGGAGGTCAGCACCGTCATGGCGCCCACGGCCACGTCGCCGCCGTACCGGGACAGGGAGGAGGTGAAGCTGACGGAGAGAATGCTCTCCGTGGAGACCATGACGAAGCTGGAAATCCCCAGCGCCAGACAGGGCAGGATGATCTTCCCCTGTAAGAGCATATTCCGGGCTTTCAGCCGCAGAATGGTCTTGCGCCCCGTGAGGAACCGCAGAATCCACACCGCGCTCACCGCCTGACTCAGAACCGTGGCAATGGCCGCCCCGGCCACGCCCATGTCAAAGACGAAAATGAAAATGGGGTCGAGGACAATGTTGATCACCGCGCCGATGACGGTGGTCAGCATACTGGTTCCGGCGAAGCCCTGGGTGGTGATGAAGGGGTTCATGCCCATCACGACCAGCACGAACACGCTGCCAAGGACATAGATTCTTCCGTATTGAACGGCGTAGGGCAGCGTCACGTCGCTGCCGCCGAACAGCCGGACAAGCGTTGGCAGTGTTACGTAAAACACCCCGGTCAGAACCACCGACAGAAGCAGCAGAACGGTAAAGCAGTTGGCAACGATCTTTTCGGCGGTGTCCCTGTCGCCCTTGCCCATGGCGATGGCCGCCCGGGGTGCGCCGCCCGCTCCCGCCAGCATGGCAAAGGCGGTAATGAGCATCAGAATGGGGGTGAACAGCCCCACACCGGTGAGCGCCGCGCCGCCGATCTCCGGAATGTGGCCGATGTAAATTCGGTCGACCACGTTATACAGCAGGTTAATGACCTGCCCGACCACCGCGGGAACCGCCATCTGCACCATCCGTTTTTTGACGCTGCCGGTTCCCATGTCCTGATTTGTTTCTTTTGACATAAAAAAATCCCCTCGCTTTTATCTTAGGGTCTATCTGAGAACCGTAAACACGCCCAAACAGCGGGTCTTTTCCGCCTGCTGTGCACCATTTTCCCTTGCAATACACAAAGTATTCCCGCGGAAAAATGGCTTCATCAGGCGAAAAATCCCTCGCTGTTGGTCATATTTCCGTTTTTCAGATAGGCCCTAATTGGAGTTCAGTATGAACGAAAAACAGCGGTATCCGAGGAAATCCGGGTACCGCTGTTTTTGTTGTATAAGAGTGATTTTGGTCGAGATGCAAGTTAACATAATATATTCTGTAACAACCTGTAACGTTTACATAAAATGAGTTATCCACATTCTCCACAGGTTTCTCCACAGGATTGGCCGGGAAAACGGTTGAAAAATAAGGGGGAAAAGGGGGCGTATCAAAATATCTCCACAGCTTTGCATAAAACTGTGGAGATATCCCTAATTTACATAACACTGTATCTGGGAGGTTCAGTCGAACAGAACTTTGGCGGAAAACACCAGCTCGTCCTTCGTTTCGTTCCTGCGGCGGGCGTCTACCCGGAGGCAGTTGTCCTCCACAAAGTCCCAGTGCAGGTCAAGGCGCTGTCCCTCCCGCGCTTCGCTGTGGTAGCGCACGGCAAATTCTTTCACGGGATGCTCCCGGTGGAAGTCGCTGGGGAGAAGATCGTCGATCCAGTCCATGTAGCGGGTGTTGTTCATATGTCCGTTGCGGTCGAGGTCGGTAAAGCATACGTCCCGCTGGCAGCTGTGTTCCATCGCTCTGGGAACCAGACCGCCGGGAAGCGCCAGTTCCGTTCCCCGAAGCGTACCGGGAACGATGATGCCGCTCTTGTCGGGAGAGACGCTGCTTCGGGTATCCTGATCCATCAGAACCCACAGGCTGATAGAACGGGAGCACTCATTGCCCGCCTGATCGTAGATGACAATGGAACGGGGATAGCCGACGTGGGTGTTGGGCATGGGCCATGTCTCAATGTGGACGGTTTCGCCCAGTTCCGGGAGACGGTTGATCTGCACCCGGTGCCGGGTCACCGCCCAGAACAGCCGGTGGCTTTCCAGCGTGTCCGCAAGCTCGTCGCAGTGCCGCCCCGCAATCTCCTGCGCGAAATATAAAAGGGTGGATGGCTTCAGGCGGCCATAGCGGTCAACGCACAGCTCTTGAACGGGAAAATCCTGCTGAAAAATAGGTTCCATAATTGTTCCTCCAAATGAAGTCTGCCGGCGTTCCCATGAGGAAGCCGGCATGATCTTATCCTTTGTCCTCTGTGACGGTGAGGGAGACGCGGTATTGCTTACCGCTGCGGTAGATCACAACCTCCACCGTGTCGCCCACGTCCAGATTGTAGACCGCGCCGTTCAGGGCGTCCATGGTGGTCACATTGGTTCCGTTGACGCTGAGGAGAATGTCGCCTTCTTCAATGCCCTTGGCGGCGGCGTCGCTGCTGCGGTCAACGTCGGTGATATACAGCCCGGCGGGGAGCCGGTAGTAATACTGGTCGAAAGAGGACAGGGACTCCCCCTCCAGACCCAGCGTGGGCCTGCCGGAGACATAGCCCTGAGAGATCAGCTGCTCTGCCACCTCCTTCACGGTGGAGCTGGGAATGGCGAAGCCCAGACCCTCCACACCGGCGGAGTCGGTGAACGCGCCGATCTTCATGGTGTTGATGCCGATGACCTGACCGTAGCAGTTGATGAGCGGGCCGCCGGAGTTGCCGGAATTCAGGGCGGCATTGGTCTGGATCAGGGTCATGGTGCGCCCGTCCATATCCATGTCCCGCCCGATGCCGGAGATGATGCCGTCGGTGTAAGTGCCCCGGAATTTGACACCCAGCGGGTCGCCGATGGCGACCACGGTGTCGCCCACCCGGAGGGAATCGGAATCGCCGAACTGCGCCGGGGTCAGTCCCGTCGTGTCTATGTGCAGCACCGCAAGGTCGGACACGGAATCAGCGCCCACCAGCATGGCGGGCAGTGTCCGGCCGTCCGTCAGCTGCGCCGTGATGGAGATACCGTTTTCTACCACATGGCAGTTGGTCACGATGTACCCGTCCTCCGTCAGGATCACGCCGGTGCCGGTGGCGGTTGTGCCCTGACCGGTGCTGGTGATGGATACCACGGAGTCGATATTCCGGCTGTAAATTTTCTGAAGGGACAGCGCGCCCTCGGTGGGGACGTTCTCCACGCCCTGAGGGCATTTCTGCAAGTCGATGGTGGGAGTGTCCTCGCCCAAGGTGGCGTCAATGGATTCCGTGGGAAGGGCGGTGGTCTCCGCGGGCAGCTCCGCGCCGGTGGCGAAGGAAATGGACTGCTCGCTTTCCCGCCGGGTGTTCAGTTTCTGGAACAGCCGCACGTTCAGAACGCCCAGAACCGTGATGATGCCGCACAGAAAGATAATTAAAATCAGCAGCAGCGCCACGGTGCCGCCATGGCTTTTCGGCGGCTCTGTACGGCCTGTGCCGTACACGCTGTCATCCCAGGGATGATTGTTATTTTTACGTTCGTCCATATCGTTACCTCGAAAAAAGGGTCCTTAGGAAGCTCTTGCCGATTTATTCAGAGTTTCCTTAATTCACCAGCGGCATGGTGAAGGTAAATTCGGTCTTCCCGTCCTTGGAGCTGACGGAAATATCCTCGCCGTGGCTGCATACGATCGTCTTCACAATGTACAGACCCAATCCCCAGCCGTCCCGGTTCTGGGAGCGGGATTTGTCCAGCTTGTGGAACCGGTCGAATACCAACGGCAGCTCGTCCGGCGGGATGGTCTCGCCGTCGTTGGAGACGGAGACGTAAGCCTTGCTGCCGCCCTCTTTGATACGCAGCCCCAGATTGCCCCCGTCGGGGCAGAACTTCACGGCGTTGTCGATGAGATTGTAAATGACCTGCGTGATGTAGTCCGGGTTCGCCATGGTGTACACCGGGTGCTCCGGCATATCCACGTTGACGTTCAGGTGCTTGTCGTTGATCTTCTTCTCGAAGGTGATGAGCACCTGCCCGGCGCATTCCTCAAGGTCGAAGTGCATCTTCTTTTCCTCGGGGATGCCGCCCTCTTTTTGCAGCTGGGAGATGTCCAGCATACTGCGCACGAGACGGCTTAAGCGCTTCGTCTCGTCGGAGACGATGTGCAGGTAATGCTCCCGCTTGTCTTCCGGGATGGTGCCGTCCAGAATGCCGTCCACGTAGCCGGAAATGGTGGTCATGGGGGTCTTCAGCTCGTGGGAGACGTTGGCGACGAATTCCTGACGCCGGTACTCGCTCTTTTGCAGGGAGGCTGCCATGTTGTTGAAGGCGACGGCCACTTCCTCCATTTCCTCGGAGTAATCGTCGTCCAGCCGTACCCGGGCTTCCAGATCGCCGTGGCCGAAGGCGTTGGCGGTTTTCGCCAGCTCTTTCAGCGGGCGGCTCTCCCGCCGGGCAAAGGCGGTGACCGCCAGCACGGAGATCAGCACCACGAACAGCGCCGCGGTGAGGAAGATGTTGGAGATCTTATTCATGATCTGGGTGATGTCATTGGCCGGTGTGGAGACCAGCACGATGCCCCCCGCGTTCCCGTCCACGAGAATGGGGCGGGAGACCATGTAGCGGCGGTCGGAGTACAGGCCGTTGATGACCCCGGTGGCGGTGTCGCCGCCGCTGCGAATGACCTTTTGCAGATACGCCTGATTCAGCTGCAAGCCCTGATGCTCACAGCCGGAGGGAGCGTCGGAGCAGAGCACCACGTTCCCCTCGCTGTCGCAGACCACGGCGTCGGCGCCGGATACCTGAGAGGCCACGGTCAGGTTCAGCTGAAACGACCGGTTGTACATTCCGCCGTTGTTAAAATAGGCGGCGGCCAGCTCCGCGATGGTGTCCGCGTTCTGCTGTAGCCCGGAGACGGTGGTGTCCGTGAGGAACTGGTTGACCTTTATCTGAAAGGACGCACCCAGAATGGTCATGGCCACCAGCAGGATCGCCGCGGCGGTGAAAAAGCTGCGGCCGAAGCTACTTTTCATGCTTACAGCACCTCGAATTTGTACCCGACACCCCAGACGGTTTTCAGGCTCCACTGGTCGCTGACGCCCTCCAGCTTTTCACGCAGCCGCTTTACGTGAACGTCCACGGTGCGGGAGTCGCCGAAGTAGTCGAAGCCCCATACCTCGTCCAGCAGCTGGTTGCGGGTGTAGACCCGGTTGGGAGAGGAAGCGAGGTAATAAAGCAGCTCCATCTCCTTGGGGGGCGTATCCACCTTCTTGCCGTCTACGGTCAGCTCGAAAGCGTCCATGTCGATGATAAGCTTATCGAACACAAGCCGCCGCGCCTTTTTCTCCGCGGCCACGCCGGAGGTGCGCCGCAGCACTGCCTCGATGCGGGCAAGCACTTCCTTCATTTCAAAAGGCTTGGTGATATAGTCGTCAGCGCCGGTTTTCAGGCCCATGACCTTGGAATCGGTGTCGCCCTTGGCGGTGAGCATGATGATGGGGGTCTGTGCCTCGGCGCGGATGGCCTTGCACACCGACCAGCCGTCCATCACGGGCATCATCACGTCCAGCAGCACCAGATCGGGCTTGATGGCCCGGAATTTGGCAAGACCCTGCCCGCCGTCCGCCGCAACGGTGACGGCGTAGCCCTCCTTCTCCAGATACATTTGCAGCAGCTCCGCAATATTGCGGTCATCCTCTACGATCAAAACGGAAACAGCCATGATTATCTTCCTCCCAATCCAATTTCTCTATAATTTCCCTTTCCCCTTATTATAGCGAGAATTTCCGTTTTCTAGTGAACAAATTGTAAAGACTTCCACCCCAATTTATGAACGGACAAGTTGCACTTGAAAATCCGGCGCTTTGCGGGTATGATAGGGGCGGAAAACCGGGGAGCGGTTGGTGCTGCCTTAAATTGAAAGAAGGAGACTGATTTGATGGAACTGTTAAAAGCCGTGCTTTTCGGCATTGTGGAGGGCGTCACGGAGTGGCTGCCAATTTCCTCCACGGGACATTTGATTTTACTGAACGAATTCATTACCCTGAACGTTTCCGACGAATTCCGGAGCATGTTCGACGTGGTCATCCAGCTGGGCGCGATTCTGGCCGTGATCGTCCTGTTCTTCCATAAGCTCAACCCGTTCTCTCCCCGGAAGACGGAGGGGGAGAAAAAGCAGACATGGCAGCTGTGGTTCAAGGTCATCGCCGCCATCATCCCCTCGGGCATCGTGGGCGTGCTGTTTGACGACTGGATGGAAGCCCACTTCCATAACGCCACTGTAGTCTCCATCGCGCTGATCGTCTACGGCGTGGCCTTCATTCTGGTGGAGCGGCGGAATGCCCGCCGCGTGGGTGGAAAGACGGTGGAGGACGTGTACGCCATCGATTATAAGACCGCCCTGCTGATTGGCTGCTTCCAGTGCCTGAGCCTGATCCCCGGCACCTCCCGCTCCGGCTCCACCATTCTGGGCGCCATTCTCATCGGCGTGGGACGCAGCGCCGGCGCGGAATTCTCCTTCTTCATGGCCATCCCCACCATGCTGGGGGCGTCCGCCATCAAGGGGCTGAAGTTCCTGCTCAGCGGTGTCGCCGCCACCGGCACCGAGATCGGCGTGCTGATCGTGGGGTGCGTGGTGTCGTTTGTGGTGAGCCTGCTGGTCATCCGGGGGCTGATGGAATATGTGCGGAGGCACTCCTTCTCCGCCTTCGGCGTTTACCGCATCATCCTGGGCGTTGTGGTGCTGGTTTACTTCGCGCTGGCGGGCTAAGGGACATGTTTCGGGTTTTGTAAGCATTTTCCACAAAAAAGGAACATTCTTATTTGACAAAATACCCCTAACGCTTTATAATGAATCCGATAGGTGTGTGTTACTCTATCCCCTGAAAAACTCTGAAAAGGACGGATCAGAACATGTATAAAATCGTTCGCAAGCAGGAGCTGAACGCTTCCGTCACCCTGATGGAGATCGAAGCGCCCTTTGTCGCACGTAAGGCAAAGGCCGGTCAGTTCATCATTTTCCGCATCGACGAGATGGGAGAGCGTGTTCCCCTGACCATCGCCGGTTATGACCGGGAAAAAGGTACCGTTACCATTATCTTCCAGAAGGTCGGCTTCTCCACCAACGCCCTGGGTGCGCTGAAGGAAGGCGACTACATCCACGACTTTGTAGGCCCCTTGGGCAAGCCCACCCCCGTGGAGGGCAAGAAGAAGGTCTGCGTGGTCGGCGGCGGCGTGGGCTGCGCCATTGCCCTGCCCTCTGCCAAGGCGTTCAAGGAAGCGGGCGCAGAAGTGACCGTCATCGTCGGTTTCCGCAGCAAGGACATCGTCATTCTGGAGGACGAGTTCAAGGCAGCAGCCGACCGGCTGATCCTCATGACCGACGACGGTACTTACGGCCGTCACGGCCTGGTCACCCAGCCCCTGCAGGAGCTGCTGGAGGCCGGTGAGACCTTCGACGAGGTGCTGGCCATCGGCCCCGTGCCCATGATGAAGTTCGTATGCAGAACCACCCAGCCCTTCGGCGTCCATACCATGGTTTCCCTGAACCCCATCATGGTGGACGGCACCGGCATGTGCGGCGGCTGCCGCGTCACTGTCGGCGGCGAGACCAAGTTCGCCTGCGTGGACGGCCCCGAATTCGACGGTCATCAGGTAGACTTTGCCGAGCTGACCAGCCGCAACGGTACCTACCGCGACCGGGAGGCCGAGGTCAAAGAGAACCACGTCTGCCGCATTGAGTCCATGGGCAAGGCCCTGATCAAATAAGGAGGTAATGCAAAATGGCTAACATGACCCTTACCAAGACCCCTATGCCTGAGCAGGAACCTCAGGTTCGCGCCCACAACTTCAAGGAGGTTGCGCTGGGCTATACCGCCGAAATGGCGATGGAAGAAGCAGGCCGCTGCCTGAACTGCAAGAAGCCCAAGTGCGTGGAGGGCTGCCCCGTCAACGTCCGCATCCCCGAGTTCATCGCCAAGGTGCATGAGGGCGATTTCAAGGCCGCTTACGAGATCATTACATCCACCAACGCTCTACCCGCCCTGTCCGGCCGTGTCTGCCCGCAGGAAAGCCAGTGCGAGAGCAAGTGTGTCCGGGGCAACAAGGGCGAGAGCGTCGCCATCGGCCGTCTGGAGCGGTTCGTCGCCGACTGGTACCGGGAGAACGTCAACGCCATGCCCGAGAAGGCCGTCTCCAACGGCATCAAGGTGGCCGTGGTGGGTTCCGGCCCTGCCGGTCTGACCTGCGCCAGCGACCTTGCCAAGAAGGGCTATCAGGTCTCCATTTTTGAAGCGCTGCACACTGCCGGCGGCGTGCTGGTTTACGGCATCCCCGAGTTCCGTCTGCCCAAGGCCATCGTGGCCAACGAGGTCAGGAAGCTGGAAGCGCAGGGCGTCGAGGTCATGACCAACATGGTCATCGGCCGGGTTCTGACCATTGACGAGCTGTTCGAGATGGGCTACAAGGCCGTGTTCGTCGGTTCCGGCGCGGGTCTGCCCATGTTCATGAACATCCCCGGCGAGTCCTTGAAGGGCGTTCTGTCCGCCAACGAATATCTGACCCGTACCAACCTGATGAAGGCTTACACCGAGGAAGCCGATACCCCCGTCATCAAGTCCAAGGCTGTGGCGGTGGTCGGCGGCGGCAACGTGGCCATGGACGCCGCCCGCTGCGCCATGCGTCTGGGCGCGGAGCACGTGTACATCGTCTACCGCCGTGGTGAGGCCGAAATGCCCGCCCGTCTGGAAGAGCAGCACCACGCCAAGGAAGAGGGCATCGAGTTCAAGACCCTTTGCAACCCCGTGGAGATTCTGGGCGGTGAAGATGGCCGCGTGAACGGCATTAAGTGCGTGCGCATGGAGCTGGGCGAGCCGGACGCCTCCGGACGCCGTCGTCCCATCGCCATTGAGGGCAGCGAATTTGTGCTGGACGTGGACACCGTTATTATGGCCCTCGGCACCAGCCCCAACCCCCTGATCCGCTCCACCACCCCCGGTCTGGACACCAACCGCAAGGGCGGCCTGATCGTGGACGAGAACGAGATGACCACCCGTACCGGCGTCTTCGCCGGCGGCGATGCCGTCACCGGCGCTGCCACCGTCATCCTCGCCATGGGCGCAGGCAAGAAGGGCGCGGCTGCCATCGACGCATACCTGAAGAAATAATCCAAAGCAGTAAAAAATCACCCAACGGTCTGCTGGGTGGTCGTAAAACAGTGAATGGAGCGTATCGGTAACGATACGCTCCATTTTTCGTATGTAGTGGGGTACATCCCCTTGGCTCTCCCTCTGGGAGAGCTGTCACCGAAGGTGACTGATACTATTTCCTGATTAAAATCTTTGATTTTAATCAGGAAGGCATCGCCTAATGGCGCTGCCAGTTTTGTGATTTATAAGGAAAGAAATCACAAAACAAGTCTCATATGAACTCCTTGCCCTTCGGGCAAGTAAAATCTTTTCTAAAGATTTTAATTGGAGTTCAGTATGAGAGGGCCTTGCACCCTAATTTCCTCTCTCTGTCTTCGCTTCGCTCAGCCACCTCTCCCAAGGGGAGAGGCAAGGGGGGTGGCAACCGTCTGATGCGCTCCGCCCATTCTGTGGGGTGTTTTTTGCGTTACGTAATCACGCCTGAACAGAAAAGTCCGGCGGCTCCATTTGGAGCCGCCGGACTGATTCGTTTTATGGGAAGTGCTTAGTACATTCCACCGGCCTGACCTGCGGCAGCGGCTGCTGCGGCGTCGGCGGCGGGATCGGGCTTATCCACGACCAGAGACTCGGTGGTCAGCACGCAGCCCGCGATGGAAGCGGCGTTCTCCAGAGCGGAACGGGTCACCTTGGTGGGATCGACGATGCCTGCGGGGATCATGTCCACGTACTCCTCGGTGTAGGCGTTGTAGCCGTAGCCGACCTTGCCGGAGGTGCGGATCTTCTCGTAGACGACGCTGCCGTCCACACCGGCGTTCTCGGCGATCTGACGGATAGGAGCCTGCAGAGCGGCGGCAATGATCCGTGCGCCGGTCTTCTCGTCGCCGTGCAGCGTGGCGATCAGCTCCTCCACAGCGGGGATGGCGTTGACCTGAGCGGTACCGCCGCCGGCCACGATGCCCTCTTCCACGGCGGCGCGGGCAGCGTTCAGAGCGTCCTCGACCCGCAGCTTCTGCTCCTTCATGGCGACCTCGGTCTGAGCGCCGACCTTAATGACGGCCACGCCGCCGGACAGCTTCGCCAGACGCTCCTGCAGCTTCTCACGGTCGTAGTCGGAGGTGGTGGTGGCAATGGCGGAGCGAATCATGTGGGCACGATCCTGGATGGCCTCGGGAGCGCCGTCGCCATCGACGATGGTGGTGGTGTCCTTGGTGACCACGATCTGACGGCAGTGACCCAGATCCTCCATCTTGGCGTCAGGCAGCTCCATGTTCAGCTGGCTGGAAATGACGGTGCCGCCGGTGAGCACAGCGATATCCTGCAGCATTTCCTTCCGGCGGTCGCCGAAGCCGGGAGCCTTCACGCAGACCACGTTGAAGCGGCCCTGCAGACGGTTCAGCAGCAGCGTTGCCAGAGCGTCGCCCTCCACGTCCTCAGCAATGATCATCAGCTTGCGGCCGGACTTGACGATGGGCTCCAGAATGGGCAGGATCTCCTGAATGGAGGAGATCTTCTTATCGGTGATCAGGACGTAAGCGTCGTCCAGAACGGCCTCCATCTTGTCGGTGTCGGTGACCATGTAGGGGGAGATATAGCCACGGTCGAACTGCATACCCTCGACCACGTCCAGACCGGTCTCGGCGGTCTTGCTCTCCTCGATGGTGATGACGCCTTCCTTGCCGACCTTCTCCATGGCCTCGGCGATCAGCTTGCCGATGGTCTCGTCGCCGGAGGACACGGTGCCGACACGGGCGATAGCGGCGGAATCGGACACGGGAACGGAGTTAGATTTGATGGCCTCAACGGCAGCGGCAACAGCCTTGTCGATGCCCTTGCGCATGACCATGGGGTTCGCGCCGGCGGACAGATTCTTCAGGCCCTCACGGGTGATGGCCTGGGCAAGCAATGTGGCGGTGGTGGTGCCGTCACCGGCCACGTCGTTGGTCTTGGTGGCGACTTCCCGGATGAGCTGAGCGCCCATGTTCTCAAAGGCGTCCTCCAGCTCCACTTCCTTGGCGATGGTCACGCCGTCGTTGGTGATGAGGGGCGCGCCGTACTTCTTGCCCAGAACCACATTGCGGCCCTTGGGTCCCAGAGTAACTTTAACGGTATTGGCCAGCTGGTCAATGCCGGACTGCAGCTTCTTGCGGGCTTCTTCGCCGTAAACAATCATCTTGGACATGATAATCTTCCTCCTTAGTCAGTGACGACGGCCAGAATGTCGTCCTGCTTGACAAACTTGTAATCTTCCTTGTCGATGGTCACATCGGTGCCGGTAAACTTACCGACGACGACCTTCTCACCGGCCTTGACGGTCATGGTGACGTCTTTGGTGCCGGGGCCGACGGAAACGACTTCGTAGATCATGGGCTTTTCCTTGTTGGTGGTAGCCAGAACAATGCCGGAGACGGTGGTCTCGGGCGCCTCGTGGGCTTTCAGCAGAACGTTATCTGCCATGGGCTTGAGTTTCATTTTGAATTCCTCCATACAATTCAGTATTTAGACGACGGGTATCAGGCAAGCCTTACCCGCCTGTATCTACGCGGTTTAGCACTCATTCGCTCTGAGTGCTAATATAATAGCGCAGCTTGGCAAAAAAAGCAAGAGGGAAAATGCAATATTCCGTAAATATTTTATGAACTGGGAAAGAACGGTAAAAGAGAGAAGAAAATGTCGTGCATTTCCCCGGAACATTGCGCCGTTTTCGCTGGTATTCCCGTTTCTGAGGAACGTAAAATGGTTCCATATCAACAAGGGAGGACGGGCAATGCAATGTCAGAAGCTGAAAACCTACATGGAGACCGGACGGGTGGTTTTTCTCCCGGCTCGTTCCATCCGCCCCAATCCGGCGCAGCCACGGAAAATTTTCCGCCCGGAGGCGCTGGACGAGCTGTCCGATTCCATCCGGCAGCACGGAATCCTGCAGCCGCTGTCCGTCCGCCGCAGCGGAAACGGCTATGAGCTGATCGCGGGGGAGCGCCGTCTGCGGGCGGCGGAGCTGGCGGGGATCACGGACATCCCCTGCATCATCATGAGCATGGACGACCGGGAATCCGGCATGGCGGCCATGGTGGAAAATTTGCAGCGGCAGGACTTGGATTTCATCGAGGAAGCCATGGGCATTTCCCGGTTGCTGGAGGACTGGAACATGAGTCAGGAGCAGGCGGCGCGGCTTCTGGGCAAAAGCCAGAGCGCGGTGGCCAACAAACTGCGGCTGCTGAAGCACAGCGAGCCGGTGCTGCTTGCCCTGCGGGAGGCGGGACTGACGGAGCGCCATGCCCGGGCGCTTCTGAAGCTGCCTACGGAGGAAAGCAAGCTCGCGGCGGTGAAGGAGATCGTCCGGCAGGGCATGAGCGTGGCGCGGACGGAAAAGTATGTGGAAACGCTCCTGTCTGCCCGGGCGGACAGGCCGTCAAGAGCCAACGTGGGCGCGTTTCTCAACAACCTGACCCAGTCCCTGCAAAAAATCCAGCTGTCCGGCATTCCCGCCGTATCGGAACGCCGGGAGACGGACAGCCAGATCGTGCTGACCATTACAATTCCAAAATAAATACCGGGCGCACCTTTCGGTGCGCCCGGCGGGACACGTACTTATTTGCTTTCTTCGGTGGGATTCTGCTTGGCGGCCTTCTTTGCCGCCTTGCGGGCTTTGCGCTTCTTGATGAGGACAACAACGCCAACGGTGACGCCGCCCAGAATGACGAGATAGGGGGACTTTGCCAGCACCCACACCAGCAGGTCAAGCAGCCCGTTGCCGACGCCCTTCACGCTGCTCACAAAGCCGCCGCTGATCCGCTCCCACACGGTGGGTTCCTCAACGGGGGTGTACTCCTGCACTTCGTCGATGGATAAGTAGATGGTGGCGTAATCCACCTGATTGTCGTACAGCCGCAGCTGGGAAGCACGGTTTTCCAGCTCGTAGCGCACGTCCGTCAGGCGGCTTTCAATCTCCAGCAGGTCGGCCATGGTCTCGGCCTGCTCCATCAGCTCCAGAAGACGGGCTTCCTCGGTTTGCAGCGCCTTGACGCGGCTTTCGGTCGCGACGTAGCTCAGGGTGATGTCCTCCCGGCTCAGGTTGGTGGATACCACGTTGGCAATGCCGGACATTTCCTCGGTGAATTCGTCCACACGCTCCGCGGGGATGCGGACGGTGAGGCTGGCGCTGCGGTAGCGGCGGGAGGAATACATGCTGCCGTTATAGCTGTCCTGATCCTCCACGTAGCCGCCCAGACCGGAGATCTTTCCGTTCAGGGCTTCCATCAGAGCGTCCAGATCTTCGGTCTCGGCGGACATGTTCACGGTGATGATCCACTTGCGGCCTTCCGGCAGCACGGTGGAATCGGCGGCAGTGTCGCCCGTCAGCCCGCTATCCTCCGATTTGGCGCTCTCCATATCATAGTAAGCGCCATTCGCCGCCTCGGCGGGGGTGGCTGCGTCGAAGGCCTGGGTGGATTTGCTTGCGCCGCCGCATCCGGCCAGCAGAGCGGCAAGCATACACAGGGTTACGAGAAATGCGGTCATCTTTTTCATTTGAGTTACCTCCTTGTTGTTATGTGCTTCTGTCCATATACTCGACAAACTGCGGCGAAGGTTTCAGAAAATGGAAAATTTGCCGAAAAATTTTTCTTCTTTTGTTCAGTATAGCATCTGGTCGTTGAGAACGCAAGCATATATTGTGTACTTCGCCCAGAAAAGGGGTTGCATCCGGCCTTCTTTTTCGTTATAATAGGAGGACGAACGGAGGTAGACACAATGGCAAAGCTTTATTTCAAGTACGGCGCCATGGGTTCCAGCAAGACGGCTCAGGCGCTGATCACCAAGTACAACTACGAGGAAAACGACTTAAACGTCTGGCTCATCAAGCCCGGCACCGACACCCGGGACGGCGCGAAGATTCTGCGCAGCCGCATCGGTCTGGAATCCCCGGCGGACGTCATCGCCCCGGGAACGGACATATACCTGCTGTTTCAGGACACCCAGGAGGGCAAGTGCGACGTCATTATCGTGGATGAATGCCAGTTCCTGACGGAAAGCCAGATCGACCAGCTCCGCGCACTTGTCAATGACTACAACATTCCGGTGATGTGCTTCGGCCTGCGCACGGACTTCCAGACCCGCCTGTTTCCCGGCAGCCGCCGCCTGATGGAGGTGGCGGACACCATTCAGGAGATCAAGACCATCTGTGACTGCGGCGCGAAGGCTACGGTGAACGCCCGTATCGACGGCGACGGTCACATCATCACCCAGGGCGCGCAGGTGGTGCTGGGCGGCAACGACAGCTACATTGCCATGTGTCACAAGTGCTACATCCGGGGCATCCGGGAGCACCGGGTCATCCGGCTCCACGGACGCAACTGAATCATATACAGAAGGAGAATCATCATGGAACTGAAAGACATTCTTGCCAAGTGCGACCACACCCTGCTGACCCAGACCGCCACCTGGGCGGAGATCAAAGGCGTCTGCGACGACGGTATGAAGTATCACACCGCCTCCGTCTGCATCCCCGCGTCCTACGTGAAGCAGGCGAAGGAGTACGTTGGGGACAGGCTGCCCATCTGCACCGTCATCGGCTTCCCCAACGGCTACGACACCACCGCCGCCAAGTGCTTCATGGCCTCCGACGCCGTGGCGAACGGCGCGGACGAGGTGGACATGGTCATCAACATCGGCTGGGCGAAGGACGGCCTGTGGGAGAAGATCACGGAGGAAATCGCCGCCGTGAAGGCCGCCTGCAATGGGAAGCTCTTAAAGGTCATCATCGAGACCTGCCTGCTCACCGACGAGGAAAAGATCGCCCTGTGCAAGTGCGTCTCCGACTCCGGCGCGGACTACATCAAGACTTCCACGGGCTTTTCCAAGGCCGGCGCGACGTTCCACGACGTGGAGCTGTTCGCCGCCCATGTCGCGCCCCATGTGAAGATCAAGGCTGCCGGCGGCATTTCCAGCCTTGCCGACGCGGAGAAGTTCATTATGCTGGGCGCGTCCCGTCTGGGAACCTCCCGCATTGTCAAGATCGCAAAGGGATTGGAGGGCAGCGGCTACTAAACCCACGTCCCCCTACATTATAAAATTACAGAAACGAAAGGATGATTGCTATGTTCCCAACCCCCACCCCGCATATTTCCGCAAAGCCCGGTGATTTCGGCAAGACCGTACTGATGCCCGGCGACCCTCTGCGCAGCAAATTCATCGCCGAGAATTTCCTGGAAAACCCCGTCCTCGTCAACAACGTCCGGGGCGTGCAGGGCTACACCGGCACCTACAAGGGCGTCAAGGTCTCCGTCATGGCCTCCGGCATGGGTATGCCCGCCATCGGCATTTATTCCCATGAGCTGTTCAACGGCTACGGCGTGGAGAATATTATCCGCGTCGGCTCCGCGGGCGCCATTCAGGAGAATATCCACCTGTATGATCTGGTGATCGCCCAGGGCGCCTGCACCGATTCCAACTTTGCCGCCCAGTTCCATCTCCCCGGCACCTTCGCCCCCATCGCATCATGGGAGCTGCTGAAGCAGGCCGTGAAGGCCGCCGAGGAAAACGGCACCGTCTACCATGTGGGCAACGTGAATTCCTCCGACGTGTTCTACGGCGACCACGCGCTGGTGCCCGAGGGGCTGGACAGCCTGTACGGCCTGAAGAAGATGGGCGTTATGGCGCTGGAAATGGAAGCCGCCGCCCTGTACATGAACGCCGCCCGGTACGGCAAGCGGGCGCTTGCCATCTGCACCATTTCCGACTCCCTGGTGACCGGCGAGGAAACCACCAGCCAGGAGCGGCAGAGCGCCTTTACCACCATGATGAAGGTGGCACTGGATGTGGCAGTTGCCATGGAGAACCGGTAACATGGTAAAGCGGATTTTCTTGATTGTGCTGGACTCCTGCGGCGTGGGTGCCGCACCGGACAGCGAACAATTCGGGGACATCGGGGTGAATACCCTGCGCTCCTGCGCTGCATCCCC
>ERZ506918.303-NODE-303-length-21828-cov-6.106370_pt1 | contig 21828 bp, 17 predicted proteins | sample MGYA00513975_ERZ506918 | MGnify/ENA metagenome assembly ERZ506918 | reverse complement strand
TGTTAGGCGCGCCGCCAGCGTTCGTCCTGAGCCAGGATCAAACTCTTTATAAATGATATTTATCACTTAAAAGTGTTAAATCTTGTTCGCTCAGCACGCAATCGCTTGCGTCCTGTGTGAATTACTTTGTTTGGAATTGTTTAACGTGTTTTTCCAACACGAAAATAGGTTCCGTTACAAGTTTTTCGATATTGTTCAATTTTCAAGGTCCTGTAGCGCCTCAGCCTTGCGGCTGACGACCTGTTTATTGTACCACCGAAGTGGTTTTTTGTCAAGCCTTATTTTTTAGAAGCTTTTGAACTTTCTGAACTTGGACACTCAAGAAGTTTCTCAGAACAAACTGGAACTTTTTCAGCGTCTATTGGTTCTTTTCAAGGGCTTCCTGCTGTGGCTCCGGAAGTCATTCTTTTGCCTCAGCGCTTGGCGCTCAAGTATAATACCACACCCCCGCCTCCTTGTCAACACTTTTTGACAGATTTTTTCCAATTTCTTTGCAGAATAAAGATTCTCCCTGTTTTTCACCCGTTTCAGGGCGTGCCTTTTTCTTGACAAGGCTGCAGACAGAACGTATTATGGAGTCATCCCCGTATCCTGTATGATATAGCTATACTTATTCTATAAAGGAGAAGCGCCATGTCCTGTGTCAACATCCGCGGCTGCTGCATCGGTGAGGGCCGCCCTAAAGTTATTATTCCTATTGTAGAGCCCACAGAAACCGCCATTCTGGAAAAGGCCGCCGAGTTTTCCACATTGCGCGCCGATTGTGTGGAATGGCGCATCGATTGCTTTGAAGGTGCAAAAGACTTTCCGGCCATTGTGCACTGTGCCGCAAAGCTTCGCGTCGCCTTGAAGGATCAGCTGCTTCTTTTCACCTTCCGCACAAAGGCCGAGGGCGGCAAAGTCGCTCTGGCTCACGAAGAGTATCTTCATTTTATCCGCACCGTTCTTGCCACCGACTGCGCCGATCTGATCGACATTGAATTTTTCACCGCAGGCGCAGAGCTTCCTGCGCTGATCGAAGAAGCCCGCACCGCCGGGGCTGCAGTGGTCTGTTCCAGCCACGACTTCCATAAAACGCCGCCGCGCGCCGAGCTGGTGAGCCGCATGGTTGCCATGCAGCAGGCCGGTGCCGATCTGCCCAAACTGGCTGTGATGCCCCAGAGCCGTGCCGATGTGCTGGAGCTTCTGGCTGCCACCGCTGAAATGGCCGACCGGCATCCGGAGACTCCCATCATCACCATGAGCATGGGGGCTCTGGGCGCGGTGAGCCGCCTTTCCGGCGAAGCCCTCGGCTCCGCCATGACCTTTGCCAATCCCGGGCAGGCCAGCGCACCGGGGCAGGTTTCGCTGGAGGTCGTAAACGAAGTATTGGATGCACTGCATTTATAAATCCCGAAAGGAGCTTTTATGAAAAAGAAGTATTCTGCTCTCCCGGAACTTCTTTTGCGAAGTATTTTTTACACGCTTATCAATTATGTGCTTCTCAGCATGGTGTTGTCTTTTCGGCTTCATTGGCGCTCCATTCTGTTTTCTGCTGCCATGCTGTGGTTTGCTTTGGATTATTCAAAGGCCATCCAGCAGTTGACCGGCAAACGGTTTCTCGCAGACCTTTTGTGGCTTGGCTGTATTCTCATCAGCACATTTATTGCATTCTTTGTCGGGTACATTCAAGGCTCGTTCGCATCATTTTAACGAAAAAGACCGGAGCTGTAGGTCGCACTTACAGTTCCGGTCTTTCTTTTTATGTCACAAAGAGATGATTATGCCAGCTTGGCTTCCAGACGGGTGCGGATGGCTTTGATAAAGCCCTCGCTGTCCACGGCGGTGGGGGTGATGCCCTCAGCCAGACCGCACAGGTCTTTCGTCATGATGCCGTCGTTCAGGGTCTGCAGGCTGGCGGCTTCCAGTGCCTCGCCAAACTTCACCAGTTCCGGCAGGCCGTCCAGCTCACCGCGCTTCTTGAACGCGCCAGACCACGCAAAGATGGTCGCCATGGGGTTGGTGGAGGTCTTTTCACCCTTCAGATACTTATAGTAATGGCGGGTAACGGTGCCGTGGGCGGCCTCGAACTCGTACTTGCCGTCCGGGCTGACCAGCACGCTGGTCATCATAGCCAGAGAGCCAAAGGCGGTGGACACCATATCGCTCATCACGTCGCCGTCATAGTTCTTGCAGGCCCAGACAAAGCCGCCCTCGCTGCGAATGACGCGGGCAACGATATCGTCGATAAGGCTGTAGAAGTAGGTGATGCCTGCAGCCTCGAACTTTGCCTTATACTCGGCGTCGTACACCTCCTGGAAGATATCCTTGAAGGTGTGGTCGTACTTCTTGGAGATGGTATCCTTTGCGCCGAACCACAGGTCCTGCTTCACATCCAGTGCGTAGTTGAAGCAGCTGCGGGCAAAGCTGCGGATGGAATCATCCTTGTTGTACTGACCCTGCAGCACACCGGCACCCTCAAAGTCAAAGACGGTGGCGCGCTGCTGGCTGCCGTCTGCGCCGGTGAACACCAGCTCGGCCTTGCCCGCACCGGGAATGCGGAACTCGGTGCACTTATACACATCGCCGTAGGCGTGGCGGGCGATGGTGATGGGCTTTTTCCAGTTCTTGACCACCGGCTGGATGCTGTCGATCATAATGGGTGCGCGGAACACGGTGCCGTCCAGCACAGCGCGGATGGTGCCGTTGGGGCTCTTCCACATCTCGTGCAGCTTGTACTCCTCCACGCGCTGGGCGTTGGGGGTGATGGTGGCGCACTTGACCGACACACCGTACTTCTTGTTGGCGAGGGCGGCATCCATGGTCACCTGATCTGCGGTGGCATCGCGGTTGGGCAGACCCAGATCGTAGTACTCGGTCTTAAGGTCCACAAAGGGGAGGATCAGCTCGTCCTTGATCATCTTCCACAGGATGCGGGTCATCTCGTCGCCGTCCATCTCCACCAGCGGGGTCGTCATCTTGATCTTTTCCATAGCAGGGTTCCCTTTCCTCTATCGGTTGTTTATTTTATGCCCCGGGTCGGGGCGTTCCGGTTATTTGCGGTAGGCGGCTGCCAGCTTTTCAAAGGCGGGCAGGCTGCGCTTTACCTTTTCGGTGTCGATGCAATAGGCAAGGCGCACATAGCCCTTTACCCCAAAGCTGTCGCTGGGCACCAGCAGCAGATCAAATTCCCGGGCTTTCCGGCAGAAGGCGTTGGCGTCCTCTTCCAGTGCCTTGGGGAAGATATAAAAGGTGCCGCCCGGGCGCTCCACTTCAAAGCCCAGCGCGGTGAGTTTTTCGTACAACAGTTCCATGTTGGTCTGGTAGACCGAAAGGTCGCTGGTCACCTTCTGGCAGCGGCTGACCGCCCGCTGGATGATGCTGGGCGGGCAGTTGTGACCGGTAAAGCGGGAGATCTGGCTCATCATGTCCACAAGGATGTCCTCCCCCTCGCACCCCGGGCGCACCGCCACATAGCCCAGACGCTCGCCGGGCAGGCTCAGGCTCTTGGAGTAGGAGAAGCAGGTCAGGGTGTGGGGATAGAACGCCGCCGGGTAAGGCACGGTCTTGCCGTCAAACACGATGTCCCGGTAAGGCTCGTCACTGACCAAGAAGATATTGTGTCCGTACTGGGCGCTCTTTTCGGTCAGAATCGCCGCCATGCGGGTCAGGGTGTCGGCAGAGTAGACCACGCCGGTGGGGTTATTGGGGGTGTTGATGAGCACGCAGGTGACCTTTTCGGTCAGCATCTGTGCAAAGGCATCCAGATTGGGCTGGAAGGTGGGTGCCTGCGGCGGCACCACCCGCAGCACTGCGCCGGTGCCCGCCACATAGGGGCCGTACTCCGGGAAGTAAGGCGCAAAGGTCAGCACCTCGTCCCCGGGCTGGGTCACCGCCCGGATGGCGTGGGCGATCGCACCCGCCGCGCCGGTGGTGGGGAAGATGTGTTTTTGCGCGTAGGGCAGACCGAAGGTCTCGGTCAGATGCGCCGCCACAGCAGTGCGAAAGCCCGGGTCGCCCTGACTGGGGCAATAGCCGTGCAGACTTACCGGCTCCTCCTGTGCCAGCAGGGTCTGCATGGCTTCGGTGAACTCCGGCGGGCAGGGCACGCTGGGGTTGCCCAGTGAATAATCGAACACGTTCTCGCTGCCGATCTGGGCAGCGCGCTGTCTGCCATACATAAAGGTCTCGCGGATGACGCTTTTGTTGTTCAGCATGGCGCGGTAGGTCTCGTTCAGCATACTACTTTCCCTCTGCTTTCCTTATATCGCAAAGCCTGTGCGGGGCGGCTCCCCCTCATTTATGAGCCGCAGCCGTATAGCTCTGTTCCAGCTTGATGATGCAGTTATAGGTGGGATCCTGCTCTTTGATAAACTGCTCCATCTGGGTCAGCAGTTCCACCTTGTCCCCGGCATAGCCCGCGGGGAGCACCAGATCGAAAAGCACATTGGTGTGGGTCTTGCCCGGCACGATGCGCAGGTCATGCAGTGAGAGCGCCGGGTCCAGTTGGCGCAGCTTTTCGGTCAGGCGGCTGCGCAGCACCCCCACAGCGGCGTCCGAGGTAACGATGGGGTCATAGTGGATGGTCACCATCAGATGGTCGTGCTTCATAAAGTCCCGCTCGATGTTGTCGATCAGGTCGTGCGCTTCCAGCGGGTCCTGCTCGGCGGGCAGCTCCACATGGATGGACGCAAACTGATGGCCGGGGCCGTAGTCGTGCACCATCAGGTCATGTACGCCCAGCACGCCGGGATAACCCATCACGGTCTGTTCGATATGCTCCACAAGATCCTCGCTGGGGCTTTCGCCCAGCAGCGGGCTCAGGGTATCCATCACCAGCCCCCAGCCGGAGATCAGGATGAACACTGCCACGCCCACGCCCATCAGGCCGTCCAGCACATCCCAGCCGGTCACCCGGCAGAGGATGGCAGCCACCAGCACGGCGGCGGTGCTCAGCACATCGTTGCGGCTGTCGGCGGCAGTGGCGATGAGGGTCTCGGAGGAAATGATACGTCCAATGGCGCGGTTGAAGCCGCTCATCCACAGCTTGACCAGAATGGACACCACCAGCACCGCAACAGTCAGCCAGCCGAACTGCACCGGGGTGGGGTGCAGCACCTTGGTGATTGATTCCTTCAGCAGGGAGAAGCCGATGCCCAGAATGGTCACGCTGACCACCAGCCCGGCAAGATACTCAAAGCGGGCATGACCGTAGGGATGCTCGGCATCCGGTGCCTTGGCGGCCAGCTTGAAGCCCACCAGACTGACGATATTGGAGGAAGCATCCGAAAGGTTATTCAGTGCATCGGCAGTGATGGCGATAGAGCCGAACAGGGTGCCCACCACAAACTTGCCCAGACAGAGCAGGATATTGCACACCATGCCCACCACACTGGCCAGATTGCCGTAGGCGGCACGGACGCGGGAATCCTGCGGAGAATTGGGACGGCGTATAAACAGACGAATCAAAAGCTGCGTCATAAAAGCTCCTTTCAGGCTGCGCATTTTCAGCACACCCAATGTCCTTCTAGTATAGCATTTTACTTTATGGTTTTAAAGGCGTTTCAGAAATTTCATCCCATTACGCCGGATATCAAACCGGGTTGCAGCACAAAAAGCCCCGGCGGGCGGCTGCGCCCTCTCAGGCGCTCCCAAAGCCGTCAGGCTTTGACTGAGAGGGCGCAGCCACCTTCCTTTTACCGCACAAAAAGCCCCGGCGGCCATTGCGGTCGCCGGGGCTTTTCGGAGATTTTGGGACTGTCTGTTCACAGTCTCTTGTAATTAAGGAGGAGTGCTCAGGTTTTTATCACAGGATCGGGCTTTCGAGATCGCCGGTATCAGCGATGCCGTGCTTCTCGGCGTAGCCGGTCAGCATCAGGGTCAGCGCGCCGTCACCGGTCACGTTGCAGGCGGTGCCGAAGCTGTCCTGCAGGGCAAAGATGGCCAGCATCAGAGCAGTACCGGCGTTGTCGAACATCAGAACACCGGTGATCAGACCCAGAGAAGCCATAACAGTGCCGCCGGGCACGCCGGGTGCGCCGATGGCGAAGATGCCGAGCAGCAGGCAGAACAGGATCATGGTGCCGACGCTGGGCAGCTTGCCGTACAGGATCTTGGAAACGGTCATGCAGAAAAACACCTCGGTCAGCACAGAACCACACAGGTGGATGTTGGCAAACAGGGGGATGCCGAAGCTGACCATGTCCTTACGCAGCACCTTGCTCTTGCGGGCGCACTCCAGCGCCACACCCAGCGTAGCGGCACTGGACATGGTGCCGACAGCGGTCAGGTAAGCGGGGCCGTAGTGACGCAGCACTTCCCAAGGATTCTTGCCGGAGTAAGCACCGGCCAGCAGGTACAGCACAGCCAGCCAGATGTAGTGGCCAACCATGACGATGACAATGATCTGCAGGAAGGCGGGCAGCTGATGGGTGATGGTGCCCTCGTAGCTCAGGCCGCAGAAGGTGGCGGCAATGTAGAAGGGCAGAACGGGGATGATGACCTTGCTCACGATGTCCAGCACGATGTTCTGGAACTCGGCCAAAAAGTCGCAGGTCAGCTTGCTGTTGGTCCAGGTAGCAGCCAGACCAACCAGAACGCTCAGCACCAGAGCGCTCATGACGCTCATGATCTGGGGAATGTTCAGCTCAAAGACGACGCCCGGCAGCTCGCGCAGACCGCCAACGTTGTTGTCGATGGACAGGTGCGGGATCAGGCCGTAGCCGGCGCCCATGCTCATGAAGGCTGCGCAGACAGAGGACACATAGGCGATGACGATGGCCACTGCCAGCAGGCGGGAGGCGTTTTTGCCCAGCTTCGTGATGGACGGGGCAATGAAGCCGATGATGATCAGCGGCACACAGAAGGTAATGAGCTGACCCATGATGTACTGCAGGGTCACCACAACGCCCATGGTGCTCTCGTTGAACAGCTGGCCAAGGATGATACCAACAAAAATGCCCAGCAAAAGCCGGAAGGGCAGACTATTGAACAGCTTTTTCATAACTTTAGTACCTCTTTCTTTTTCCCCGGAAAGGGGCTGGGTGGGGAGACTTATTCCGTCTCCGGGAGGTGTTTGTTCAGCATCAGATCAAGGATCACGCTGTCGCTGGTGCCGTGGGTACTCAGAGTGGCAAAGTTGTCCAGTGTATATTCCACATTGTGCTCCACGATGCCATCGGTGCTCTGCACCCGCACGCCGCGCACACCCATGGCAGCTGCCTGACAGGCGGCGTTGACGCAGGTAGAAATCTTCAGTGCACAGTCGGCCTTTGCGCCGTCGCATACCATGCCGGTGACGTTGCCCACCATGTTCTGGATGGTGCAGCATACCTCGTGGTAGCCGCCGCCCAGCAGATAGGCAATGCCGCAGGCTGCGCCGGTGGCAGCAACCGTTGCACCACAAAGGTTGCTCAGGCGGCCAAACTTGGCCTTGATGCGGATCGCGATCAGGTTGGAAAGGGTCACGGCGCGGAGCATCTTCTCCTCGTCGATGTCCAGCCAGCGGGCAGTTGCTACCACAGGCATAGTAGCCGTGATGCCCTGATTGCCGCTGCCGGAGTTTGCCACCACCGAGACCGGTGCACCTGCCATGCGGGCGTCCGCACCGGCAGAAGCGATGACCATGGCGTTGGTGGTCAGGTCGCGGGTCATCAGGCCCTTGCGGCAGTTCAGTTCCAGATTGCGGCCAATGGCAAGGCCGTATTCCTTGGAAAGACCCTCGTTGCTGATAGTCGTGTTCACCTGTACGGCGCTGCGGATGATGTCGATGGGGTCGTGCAGGGGGTCCAGCTCCTCAGTGCAGTAATCCCAGATGGAGCGGACGGTCAGAAATTCTGCGATCTGCTCTGGGGTCACCACATCGCTGTCCCCTGCTGCTGCGGGGTCGGCGTGCTGCTTGTCCAGCGTCGCCACGCCGTCCTGCTCCACCAGTACCACATTGGTGTGCAGATCCCGCACCACCGCGCGGCCGGTGTGGCCGTCGGCAGTAACAACCACCTCAACGTAGAGCTTCTGCGGCACCTGTGCCACCTCTACCTTGACCTTGCCTGCCTTGACAAGGGCTGCGGCTTCTTCCATCTGCTCCCGGGGCACATAGTTCATGACCTCCAGCAGGTGGATGGGGTCGCCGCCTACGGCACCAATGGCGGCGGCGTAATCCATGCCCTGATACGAGGTGCCCGGAATGCCTGCCGACATGGCGTTTTTGATAATGTTGATGCTGGCGCGGACGGTCACGGCTTCTACCCGTGTGCCGCCCGCCTTGCGGAGTGCTGCGCCCGCCTCTGCGGCGGTGAGAGCGACTGCGCCGGGCTCCGTACAGCCGGTGGCCAGCTCCATCTCACTGTTCAGGATGCGAACGAACATCTGTTTATCCATTTGGTTCACCGTTTCTTTTCTTCCCGTGCGGGGGAACTTACTTTACAGCAATGCACTCGATCTCCAGCGGAGCGTCCTTGGGCAGCTTGCCCACCTGCACCGCGCTGCGCGCGGGGTAGGGCTGCGCAAAGTACTCGCCGTACACCTTGTTCATCTCTGCAAAATCGTTGATGTCCGCCAGAAACACCGTGGTCTTGACCACATTGGCCAGCGTCATCTCCTGCTGTGCCAGAATGGCCTGGATGTTCTTGAGGGACTGTGCAGTCTGGGCGGCGATGCCCTCCGGGATCAGGCCGGTGGCCGGATCGATGGGCAGCTGCCCGGATACATAGACGGTCTGCCCCGCAGCGATGCCCTGCGAATAGGGCCCGATGGCAGCGGGAGCATTGGGGGTAACGATCACCTGTTTCATCCGATTTTTCTCCTTTTCCATTTGTCGGCACTGAAATCAATTTTCCGAAAAAGGCTTCCCCCGGCCGGGGGAAATCTGTCCCCAAGGGGTGAAGGCTTTTGCACCGGGTCAATCTTCAAAAGTTGATTTCCGTGTTTTTCGGGAAGAGCTGTCCTTCCCTTGCTGACACTATCCTAACGCAGTGAGAATATTTTGTCAATAATATTTTCTTATCGTAAGAACAAATCGTCGCGCATGACAAAAAGCCCCGATAAATGTCATCAATTTGACGAAACAATGGATACAACACACCTTCTTATTGTAAAAAACTGTCATTTCTGCTATGATAGCAATAGAGCACACGTGAGAATTTTTTCTCACGCGCTCCAGCAGTACAAAAGAGGTGAACGGGATGGATGCAAGACTTGAGCCTTATCGCGTAGTGGTATCTTTTCTGGGCGAAGCGCTGGGCCCGGACTACGAGGTAGTTCTGCACGACCTTACCAGTGAGGACGGCACCATTGTTGCCATCGTCAACAACCACATCAGCGGACGCACCGAGGGTGCGCCCCTTTCCAACATGGCGCTGCGCTTCATTCAGGAGCGGATGTATGAAAAACAGGATTATCTGGCGGGCTATCAGGGCGCTTCGCAGGCCAAAGGGCGTCTGCGCTCCTCCACCATGTTCATCAAGGATAACGGCCAGCTCATCGGTATGCTCTGCATCAACTTTGATGCCGGCAAGTACAGCCGCATCGCGCAGGAGCTGCTTGCCCTCTGCGGGGCGCACACCGAGCCCTCCTCTACCGGCATCGGGGTGGAGAACTTTGTCAGTTCCCTGCCGGACGCCGTGCAGAATGCCATTGCCGAGGTGACCGGCAGCGCCGGGCTGCCGCCCGACCGGCTGACCATGGAAGAGAAGATCCGCATCGTGGAGTCTTTGCACCACGCAGGCATCTTTTATATGAAGGGTGCCGTCAGCGAGGTCGCCGCCCAGCTGGGCTCCTCGGAGGCCACCATCTACCGCTACCTGAGCAAGCTGAAGTGAGCCGCAAAGGAACTGTTTCCCGACAAAAAGACCGTCTCCGTTTTCAAACACGGAGACGGTCTTTTGCGTATCGTTTACGTTCCAGCCACCGGAAACAGCAGACTGTGCCGAACCGGAGGAAGTGGTGTTAAGGGAGAACGTGTACGCACAGTGAAGCGACAATTCATCTTGTCTATACGCTTGAGAAGACTCTGAGCAAAAATTATTGATACATATTTTTTGAAGGATGGAGAAATCCGGTTGGATATGCAAAAAAAGCACCAGCCTGAGCCGGTGCTTTTTTTGCGGCTAAGATGGTGGGATTCGAACCCACGTGCCCGATTAAGGACAAAACGATTTCGAGTCTTTAAAATTGTTGGATGAAGCTGGTCCCTTGCGGCTGTCATTGGCAGCTGAGGGCATTTTTGCAACCTCCAAAAAGGCACGTCACACCGCAATTTGCAGGCAAAAATCAGCCGCTTTTTGCGAAATGACGTTAGAAAAAGCCTTTTTCACACAGGCCGTCAGCGGCTGCATTTCAGGTGTAGTTGTGTTAGATGTCCGTTAGAAATATGCAGTGCTGCCGTTGCTGTGCCAGCTCACAGCAGGCTTCCCTGTCTGAACGCAGCGTTCCCCGAAAGCCGGGAGATGCTGCGTTTTCTCTTGCCCGCATTGGGCTGAAAGGGAAGCCGCCATGTCAACATTCCGCGTCAATAAAAACGTCAACTACACCATTATGAGCAACCACCACCTGCAGGATAAGAGGCTGTCCCTGAAAGCCAAGGGACTGCTGTCCTATATGCTCTCCCTGCCGGACGATTGGGATTACAGCCTGAAAGGGCTGACAACCGGGTGCAGGGATGGCATCGACAGTGTGAGAAGTGCGGTTCACGAACTGGAAGATGGCGGGTATCTGTGTCGGAGCAAAGTCCGTGATGCCCGTGGCCGCATTATTGACTACAACTATGAAGTCTTTGAACTGCCACAGAAAGAACGGATTGAAAAACGCCCTGCTCCAGTGCCAAATTCACCATCATCGGAAAATCCAATGTCGGGTTTTCCAACGTTGGAGAATCCAACACAACAAAATACTAATAAACAAAATACTAAAAGACAAAGTACTAATCTATCAGGGCCGACAGGCGAATCCGCAGATTTTGACCAGATGGAAGCACAGGTGCGGGAGGAGTTTCGGGAACAGCTAGAGATCGACACCCTTGCCCAGCGATACGATCCCGACAAGCTGGAGGAGTTGCTGGACAACATTGTGGAGATGTACTGCTGTCCTCGGCAGACCCAGTACGTCGGCAAGCAGCCGCAGACCACCAAAGCCATCCGGCTGCGGCTGGACAAGCTGACCAGCCAGCACGTTGAGTACATCTTCGATGTGATGTCCAACACCACCCAGCCCATCAAGAACATCATGGCCTATCTGCGCACCACCATCCTGAACGCCCCCACCACGATGGAGCACTACTATCAGGCGCAGGGCAACTGGCTGACCGCACAGAATCGGAAGAAGTGAACGCCGTTTTCCACAAAGACCACAACACACGTTGAAAATGCAAAGGAGAATTTCCATGAAGAGCACGAATGCCGTCCGCACCGAGATCCATTACGCACAGGTTGGGGAGTATCAGCTGCCCCTGCTCACCCTGCCGCAGACCGATGATTCCGAACCGCTGGGCAAATATGGCCGGATGCGGCTGGCCTACCTCAAAACCCAGCGCCCTGTGCTGTACAACCGGATGTTGCTGAACGGTACGCTCTGGCCGCATTTGCAGGAAGTCCAGAGAGCCGCCTCAGAACAGCTGGAGCGCACGATTGCGGCCTTGGCAGACAAGTTCCCTGCGCCGGACAAAGAGCGATCACAGCTTTTCTGGGCGGCCCATATGAACGGGCTGAAAGCGCAGGCGGAGGAGGTAGTGGTGAGGGAAATCGTGTATGCAAAATGATTCCTGATAGCATCTGAACGGTATCAAAAGCCGATATTTTAGATTTTATTCTTGATTTTTGCGGAATGTTTGCAAATTTCAAAATCAAAATTTGACTTTCTGCCCAGAATAGAGTACACTAGATTCAGAAAATCATCTGGGAGGAATCGCGATGCTGCTTCAATTTTCAGTCACCAACCACCGCTCCATCAAGGACACAGCTATTATCAGCTTGAAAGCATCTACGGATAAAAGTCTGTCTGATTGCCTGATTTCGCCGGACGAAAAGAAACAGCTTGTGCCTGTGCTGGCACTGTACGGCGCAAATGCAGCCGGAAAGAGCAATGTTCTCCATGCCCTCCTGCTCATGCGGGAAATGGTCTGTGGCCGATATGCCAAGCTGCTGAAAGGCGAGTCCCTTCCGCAGGAGCCGTTTGCTTTCACTGACCAGCCTACACAGCCGACCAGCTTTGAAGCCATCTATTTTTATGGCGGCATCAAGTATGCCTATGGGTTCTCGTTTGACAGGTCCAAAGTTCTGACCGAATATCTCTATCACTGGCCGAATGGCCGGGAAGCCATGATTTTTTCCAGAGAGGGAAATGGCTACCAATTTCGTGAAAACATCCAAGAACAGCTTACGCTTTCTGGACGAACTGCTGAAAATCGCCTTTATCTGTCCAGCTCGAACGAGTGGAACTGCCCCCAGACTGAAAAGGCATATCTGTGGTTCTTTGAAAAATTGACAGGCTTTATGGGAACCGAAATGCGGCTGGATGCTACATTATCTGCCATTCGGCAGGGCGGCTCTGAAAAGAGCCGTATCCTGCATGAAATGCTGTATGCAGATCTCGGTATCAAGGACATCCGCATTACAGGCTCCAAGGAAGAGCCTATCATTTCCGCACTGCACACCCTCGATGCCGAAGATGGCACTTCTAAGGGTTTCTGGCTCCCGTTGGGGCAGGAATCCGTTGGGACACAGCGTTTCTTCTCTCGCATCGGTATGTGGCTTGCCGCTTTGGAATCCGGGTCTGTTTTGGTAGTAGACGAGATCGAATCCAGTATGCACCCGCTGCTGACAAGGCATCTGATCGAGATGGTGCAGGATGCCGCTATCAATACAAACCATGCACAACTCATCTTCACCACGCACGATACCGGACTTCTCGACCTGACGTTGCTGCGGCGCGATCAGATCTGGTTTGCCGAAAAGGACGAAAAGACCATGCAGACCGATATTTACGCTCTGACCGAGTTTTCTCCCCGGAAAGGCGAGAACATCTCCAAGGGCTATTTACAAGGTCGCTATGGTGCGATTCCGTTCATTGGAGGGGATGCAACATGGGCAGAATAAAAGAGATCAGCCGCAAGTCTGCCCACACCAGAAAGCGCAACCCGGTCGTGTATCTTATCTGCGAGGGCAGTGAAACCGAGATCCGCTATTTCAAGCGTTTCCGCAGTCGAGGATGCAATATTGACATTATCCCGATTTCTTCTCAGTATAAGTCTGCCGACAGGCTTGTGCAAAAGGCCAAAGCAACGATGGGCAATAATCCATACTACCCGGAAGATGGCGACTCCATCTGGTGCGTATTTGACCGTGACGATAACTCCAACGAGGTTCTTCTGCGTGCCAAACAGTCCGCTCAAAAGGAAGGCTACCATCTGGCCTATTCTAACCCATCTTTCGAGTTGTGGTTCCTACTGCACTTTGTAAATCAGCAAGCAGAGGTCGAGGATTGTCAGGCACTGATTCGCCTGCTGAAACAGCCGGGCAGACTTCCTGATTATGAGAAAAACAAGGATTACTTTGACGTTTTGAAGCCTTTGCAATCCACTGCAATCCAGCGGGCAAAAGCACGGGCTGAACAAGTCCGGAATCAAGACACAGAGCTGATATCTCGACAAAGCAATCCACTAACAACCGTTTGGGAGCTTGTCGAATACCTGAACTCCAAAGTTTGAGAGGTGTCTTTATGGCTTACCTGAAATTGATGCTGGATGAAAAGGAAATCGCTCATTTGAGCGAAGATGGGCAGTATCTCTGCGCCAATGAGGGGGTGCCACAGTACGACCTGCCCTTGAACCTCTTTATCGGCAGCAGCCGCAAAGTCCCACTGGTCGATGTGGTCGTCTGGGCAAAGAAGCGCATCTTCCCCCGAAACCGGATGGACTGCAAGGAGATTCTGGAGATGATGGGCCTGCCAGACTACAATGCGTGGGAAATCGTCAAGCGCACCAATGCCTGCTTGATGGAGGACCCTTTCTGGCTGCGTTTCAGCGAAGCTGAGACTTTTGAGGATACCACCCGCGGCAGGGCAAGAAGGATCATGGCCGAATATCAGAAGTCAGCTGATACCAACTAGTATCAATACTAGGGTTCAATCCATCGACCTCTCACTTTAAGGCGGCATTGCTGCCGTATATACTGGTTCTTCTCGAATGTCCAGCTTTTTTAGAGCAGAATCCCTTAATCGCTTTGCTTTTCCCTTAAAATGCAGCCGATTTTAAGGGAAAGCATAATTGAGTAAGGTTTGAAGCAGTCCTATTTATATAATTTTTTTGTTGGTTGTTAATATATTGATACTAATTGGTATCAATAGGTATCAGCCAATGGATACAACAAGACCCACAGATTGGAATAAGCCTCCAATCTGTGGGTCTTATTCATTTAAGTTCCGTCATCATCGTTTGGGTCAGGAACTTCTACCCACTCTGAAAGCTCTTCGCAGTAGTCCGCATATTTTCCGCCTTCGGTGGTCCTGATAACGCGCCGCACGTAGTCCTTGCCGCCATCTACGCAGCAGAGACCACAGCTGCACTTCTCCAAATCGTAATGGCTTTTGCTTTCGATGACGTCTCCACAGCGTTTGCAACGGATTTTGTTCGATATAATAATTCGCATCTTTCTGTTTCCCAATTTACAGATGTGCATCCGAGCATTTACTTTTGTAATATTTCTTTTAGCTTTTTCTCAGTACATCCAATGCATAGAATCTGTTGTGACTTAACTTTTTTATCTGAATAAATACTTGTGTTATTCCGTTCAATCAATATTGGACTTTTTATTTCTATGATATGATTTCTTAGCCACACGTCGTCCTTTCCTTCTTGTTCCCAAAACGTTCCTATCGGAACACCTGCATCCTGTGCGAGTCTCGTCAGGTTATCAAATGTATCCTCGTTGTCTTTGATTTCACTAAATCCAAATAGGCGATGAGCATTGTGAAGCAGATCTTTAAAACCAATGATTTCGTGTGCACCTTGATACAATATTTCCAACGTTGGTTGAGTCTCATGGTGATTCCATATCAAATCTTGATGCTTATCGATTATAGACTTAACACTATTATCCTGCCCTGTGAAGTCTCTATACAATTTTTCAAATTCAACACTGGCCGCTTTAACCTCTTCCGTTGACCATTTTCCATCTTCAGCTTCTGATATTTTATCCTCAATGTTTTCCAATAAATTCATCCGTGAAATATCCGCAACATTTGAACCAAGCGATTTTAAAATTTTCAACATCAATCTCATGTCGCAAATATTGTCATTTGCCATTAAATTCAGAAGGCAATCCGCTGTTTCCTTCATGCTCTGAAGGACTCTAATATACATATCAGGCATGGGCCGACGTACCCGAAGCGCATGATTGATTTGCTCCATGAATTCATATATGAATTTTCGATCCCGTTCCGTTTTATTTTTTGAAACAATCGGAAGCTCACAAAAAGCAGGCATTGTCCATGAAAATTTTTCACGCAAAGGAACACTAATACCATTTTCATAGTTAGGAAAAGCCGGAATCACGATATTATTAGCACACCATTTAGATGTATCAAAGAACATATCTACACAAGAAAAATAGTCTATCCCTTGAACGGTTTCATGATTTCGCTTAACCCACTGCATCAGCATTTGTGAAATTATATATTCCTGCTTATATGGTGTGTTACCGCTTTGATTTATAAATGAGCATGCCAAAATCAACGGATACATTTTAAGATACCGACAGATCACCTCATTCCACACTTCAAAATCATTGTATTTTACCGTAAATCCCCACGTTTTTATCTCCATGGGAGAATATAATGCCAATAATTTCAGTTCTTTGCTCAGATCTATTTTATTATCCTGGCTTTCACTCCAAATATATTGATATTCAGAATAATAATATTTTGAGGGATAATTACATTCCTGCCAAGCGAGAGGGAGCATTGTAGATAAGTACAGGCATGGAAATCCTGCTAAGCTGAATCTTTCATTACTCGAATATGCTCGCTTATTCATTGGAATATGAAACAATTCATTTGGATTACTTTTGATAGTCTGACTACGGCCATCTACAGCCCTAATTCTAAAGTATCGTCCCCCATTAGAACTTCCAAACAGTCTCATACATGTGCAGATTGTTTTTTCTCCAGCAGATACAAGAATTCTCCCGTTCATCAAACTTATAAAAAGAGCTGGTCTCAAAATTTCCATGACTTCATCGAATAGTTCTTGCGATACCTTATAATTCGATTCTTCATAGCTTTCGAAGACAGCAATTATTTTTGTACTTATCTCAGCGGCAACCCTTTTTGACTCATTTAATTTTTCATTAAATTCAGCTTTTTTATCGGCATCAAGATCACACTCATCACAATTGTCAAGAAGTATTAGGTATTTACTTGCTTCCTCTTCGAATTTTTCACCAATGATAAATGCCTCACTAAAGTACCTTTTAGGAAGATCTATTTCATCTAAAAGTTGATTTATCTTCATCGTTATCGTCACCCCAAATCGATATTTTCTATACTAACTTCAAGAGATTCTCGTATAATACTTTTCCAGACTCTTATCGAGACCCTTATGATATGCAGCCAATCTTCATTCGTGAGCTTGCGGAAAATGATTGGGTTGACTTCAATGGTTTCCACATCCTTGCAGCGCATCAGGAAACGCATATCCTCAAACCGCTTGAACGGATTGGAAAGAACATTTTTTTCCACATCTTTCCGGGTGTATCCACCCTTCTGATAGATGCTGTTCGGCTTTTCTGCTATCATCCCATGCGCTTTACGATCTTCATAGAAGTCGATAAAATAATCCACAACATCCGGCAGAGCTACCCGACCGTTGCTGTCCATATACTCGTAGATTGCCTTGAGCAGCACCGGCTTATAGGAAAAGCTCATATCCATTGTTTCGATGAACTTCATAAACTTGTCTGCCATATTCTGCGGCGTAATTAAATCCCAGCCATACTGTTTAGCGATATTTCGGATGCTTTCCTCCCGGAAATAGTGGAACATCCGCTTATCCCCAAACGGAATGGAAAGATCAGGCTTGATTTTTCCGTCTTTAATATAGCGTTCAACCGTTTCGGACTGAACATCGACCATGCGGACAAGCTCAATCTGCGAAATCATATCTTTGACGCTGTTCTGCCAGTTGAACAGGTCAATGATTTCATAGTCATCCACATCAATCGGAACATCCAGCCATGCTTCGGGCTTCTCGCCTTTGAAAAGCATATCCTGATCCAATTTCCGTTTATTTTCCGGTGCCAGAACATAGGCCATCGGCTGATATTTGGCAATGTTCAGCACACGATGCAGACTATACGGCATATTGAACATATTGGCGTTGTCTACGAAGTCGATGACAAGCAAGTCATCCTTGCCCGGACAACGGCGTGTACCACGACCAAGCTGCTGCATATAGATAGTTTTGGACATCGTTGGCCGTGCCATAAACAGAACGGTGGTATGCGGGCTGTCCCAGCCTTCGTTCAGCAAATCGCAGGCGCACAATACGTCCGTTGACCCTGTTTCGTAATCCTTCAGGACTTTCTCCCGAATCTCCACACGGTCACGTCCAGAAACGGCTTCTGCGTTTACTCCATTGTCGCGCAGCAACTTTGCGATTTCCGCAGCATGGTCTACGCTGGCGCAGAAGATCACCGTCTTTTTTCCGTTCACATATTTCAGATAGGTATCCACGATCAGCTGATTCCGTTCCGGGATAAACAGCTTGCTTTCCAAGTCCTGCGAATTATACTTGATACCGTTGATGCGCACGTCCGTCAGATCGATGTTAGTTTTGACCCGGATGCAGCGGATGGGCACCAGCACGCCACGTTCCACTGCTGTTTTCAAATCCATCTTGTGCGCCACATTCTGAAACAGTTCCAGCATATCCTCGCCATCGCTGCGTTCCGGGGTTGCTGTCAGGCCAAGAATGAACTTCGGGTGAAAATATGTAAAGATTTTTTGATAGGTATTCGCTGCCGCATGGTGGCACTCGTCAACAATCAGGTAGTCAAACGCTGTGGGCGAAAACTTTTCCAAATCTTTGGAAATGCTCTGGACAGTTGCAAAAATAACGGTCTGTGAAACATCTTTCTGTCCACCGGTATACTCGCCAAGTGTCGCCTCCGGCCACACCCTCGCAAAGGTATCCTTCGCCTGAGATGCCAGTTTCAGCGCATTTACCAGAAACAGCGTGCGCCCGCCCACGGCTTTCGCATCTGTCGCTGCGGTAATGGTCTTTCCTACGCCTGTCGCATGGTACAGCAATGCGATGGTTTTCCCATCGTCCCGCACCTTTTTCAGGTTCTCGATGGCTTCCTGCTGATAATCCCGGAGTTCGATTGTCTGACCCATCTGAACCGGAAGGTCTGCTTCAAATGCCTTGAACATTGGGCTGCTGCCCAAAAATGTAATCAGCTCATCCTTGACCTTTTCCGGCTGCTTTTCCAGCTGACTGTAAATCCAGCGGTAAACCTTCCAGTTATCATAAACCAGACTGTTCTGCTTCAGAAGGTCATCTGCATACTTGTTCTCGGAAACCTTACTTGGGTTGTGGTAAGTTTCTCCGTCTATCTCGATTGCAATTTTGGATTCAGGCGATTCCAACGCAAAGTCGATGTAGCGATGCCGACCATAAATATCAACACACGGATACTGAACCTGCAAATTTTCTGTTTTCTCCGGGCCGAATGCTTCACAGAACAGCTGAACAAACAGTTCTTCCGCACGGCTATTGACGCTGGTTGCTTTTAATGGTTCCATAGAGCACACCTCTATGGGTATTTTGTAGAATCCGAATTCGTTATAAGTTCATTATAGAGCACTTTCTGACTTCTTTCCAGAGATTAGTACAGAAATATGTCAGCAGCCTGCCTGTTTATTGTTCTTTTTGAGTGGTTAAGCAATGTCTCATCCGTATTGTGAGCATTGAATAGGGCTTTTGTCCGCGCTATAATAGAAGAAAACTGCAAGGAAGTGTCATCATGCTTCACCCCGGACTGTACGAACAGGTCATTAACAATGCGCTGAACCGCGAGCTTTCGGAGGTTCCGGAAGCTCGTAAATCTACTGCGCCCATCGACACGGCAGAAGCCTCTAAAGTGCTGGCGCAGTACCTGACCGAAGTGGTACAGAAAGGCCTCGACAACGTACAGGACAATGGCGGCGGCATCGAAGCACAGATTGCTCTGGCAAACCAGATCGTAAGCACCATCCAGACTACCACCAAAGAACCTGACTTTGCCGCGCTGGGCGTTGACCAGCGTGCAGAGCAGCTTCTTGCGCTTTTACGGGAAAATGACCCCCGCCTTGCCACCGGAAAAGCGGCCAAAGACATCGAACGGCCGGAAACGCCTCTTGCGCAAAGCTCGTTGTTCACCGGTGCCATCCACGAGCCGCAGATGTACACTGAACTGAAAAAGGAGATCGTGTCTGCCGACCACATCGACATGCTGGTGTCCTTCATCAAGTGGAGCGGTCTGCGCCTGCTTATGGACGAGCTGCGGCAGTTTACCCAGAACGGCGGAGAGCTGCGTATCATTACCACTTCCTACATGGGTGCCACCGATGTAAAGGCTATCGAAGAACTGCGCCAGCTGCCTAATACGAAAATCAAGGTCAGCTACGACACCAAGCGCACCCGGCTCCACGCAAAGACGTATGTGTTCTACCGGGACACCGGTTTTACAACAGCCTATGTCGGCTCGTCCAACCTGTCCAACGCGGCCATTTCCAGCGGACTGGAATGGAACGTCAAAGTGACCCGGAAAGACCTACCGGAGACCATCGATAAGATTGCCGCCACCTTTGAAAGCTACTGGAACGCCGGCGAGTTTGAGTACTACAACGAAGGTCAGCGGGAGCGCCTTGCGCGGGCCCTGAAAGCCGAAAAGTACAGCGAGACCGACCACAGCGGCATTTACACGCTGGACATTCTGCCGTATTCCTACCAGCAGGAAATTCTGGACAAGCTGGAAGCCGAACGCACCGTGCGCGGGCACAATCGCAATCTGGTGGTTGCCGCCACCGGCACCGGCAAAACGGTCATCTCGGCGCTGGATTACAAGCGGTTCTGTAAACAGCATCCCGGCAAGCCCTGCCGGCTGCTGTTCGTGGCGCATCGGGAAGAAATCCTGAAACAGAGTCTGTACACTTTCCGTGCCGTGTTGAAAGATGCCAATTTCGGCGAACTGTTGGTCGGCAATTACAAAGCGGACAGCATTGAACACCTGTTTATTTCCATCCAAACCTTCAACTCGCAGGATTTTACCGCCAAGACCGGGGCTGATTTCTACGATTATATCGTGGTGGACGAATTCCACCATGCCGCCGCGCCCACCTATCAGAAGCTGTTGGAGTATTATCAGCCACATATTTTGTTGGGCCTGACTGCCACACCGGAGCGTATGGACGGCAAGAGCATTCTGGATTATTTCGGTGGGCGCGTTGCCGCCGAGATTCGCCTGCCGGAAGCCATTGACCGGAAACTGCTGTGCCCGTTCCAATATTTCGGCGTGACCGATACGGCCGACCTGAGCAGTCTGAAATGGCGCACCGGCGGTTATGATAAGGCCGAACTGTCCAACCTGTACACCTTCAGCGGCATGGTGGCACAGCGCCGTGCCGACCTTGTGGTGAGCTCCATCCTGAAATATGTCACCGATATTGACGAGGTAAAGGGGCTTGGCTTCTGCGTTTCCATCGAGCACGCCCGGTTCATGGCGGACTATTTTAACACCCACGCCATCCCGTCCATAGCGCTGACCGGCGATTCTTCCGATGAGGAGCGCAACACCGCCAAACAGCAGCTCGTTTCCGGGGAGATTCGTTTCATTTTTGTGGTGGACATTTACAACGAAGGCGTGGACATCCCGGAAGTCAACACCGTGCTGTTCCTGCGCCCCACCGAGTCGCTGACCGTGTTTTTGCAGCAGCTGGGCCGCGGCCTGCGTCTGGCTGAAAACAAGGAATGCCTGACCGTGCTGGACTTCATCGGGCAGGCAAACAAGAAGTACAATTTCGAGGAAAAGTTTACGGCCCTGCTCTCCAACACCACCCACAGCGTCAGCCGAGAGATTAAAGAGGGTTTTGTCTCTGCGCCCAAGGGCTGTTATATCCAGCTGGAAAAGATCGCGGCAAAATATGTGCTGGATAATATCAGCTCTTCCTATGACCGCACTTCCGGCCTTGTGGCACGCGCGGCATCTTTTACAGAGGACACCGGCCTGCCGCTGACCCTTGGCGATTTTCTCGATTACTATCATCTTGACCCGCGTGCAATTTACAGCAAGAAGCTCTGCTTTGCACGGTTGTGTGTCCGCGCCGGTGTAACGGACGATTTCGCGGAACCGCTTGAAGAGATTATGACGAAAGCCTTTGCACGGTTCGCGGTAGTAGATTCCCGCCGGTGGATTCAATTTTTACTGGACCTTTTGCCCAAACTGGACAATACGGATTTTTCAGCTTTGCCGCCTGTTGAACAGAGGATGTTGCAGATGTTCTATGTCACTGTCTGGGGCAAAACCGCTGAAGATTGGAACGGCGAGGAAGTGCTCGACAACCTGTATGCACTTTCAGATAGTCCCGTTTTACTGGGGGAACTGCAGGCACTTTTGCAGTATCAATATGACCGCATCGATTTTATTGACGAGCCGGTGGATGTGGGCTTTGATTGCCCAATGGATCTGCACTGCACCTATACCCGCGACCAGCTGCTGGTGGCGCTGGACTTTTTGAAGCCTGCCACTGTCCGCGAGGGCGTGAAGTGGCTGCCGGAAAAGCAGCTGGACGTATTCTTTGTGACCCTGAACAAGGCAGACA
>ERZ506918.260-NODE-260-length-23995-cov-5.507561_pt1 | contig 23995 bp, 18 predicted proteins | sample MGYA00513975_ERZ506918 | MGnify/ENA metagenome assembly ERZ506918 | reverse complement strand
TGCACGCCCGCTGAAAGTGCAAGGCGGGCGTGAATAGAGTTTGTGTGCGGACGGGATTTCCAAAATAAGCCCTATCTCGCTATGTTCACACCCAGACTTTTGCCATTATGGCGACGCATCACTTAATCCCCCCTCTCAACCCTCGGTTTAGTGATTTTCCCCATAAAAATACCGTAAAAACGCCATCTCAACTGAAAGTTTAGTATTTTTTATGCAACTCAACCAACTTTTTATTGACGATTTGGCGAAAATATGCTATACTCTGCTCAGGAGGCGATAACCGGTGTCGCTCCCGAAAATCGATATTATAGGAGAAAAACGATGGATATAGTAAAAACAATTTCGGAAAAAATACTGGGGCTCAGACGCGAGCGCGGTATAACACAGGATGCACTCGCGGCAGCACTGGGCGTGACATATCAGGCGGTTTCCAAATGGGAAAACGCACTCGCCTGCCCCGATGTAACCATGCTTCCGAAAATAGCGGAATATTTCGGCATAAGCATAGCGGAGCTTTTCGGCGAGGAGAAACCCTGCGCAAAAGCGACGGATGAACCGCAGGCAAACTTTGAAGCGGAAAGCGACTGGCAGGACGACAATACGCTCCATGCCGTTCTCTTCCGCGGCAGAAAGATGATAAAGTCAAAAAATATCACAGAAGCCGAAAGAACCGCGGCAGAAAAGGTTGTGCTCACATATGAAGGCGACGTTGGCAATATACTATCCGATATCGCTGTAGATGTAAAAGGCAATGTAGGCGGATATATTTCCGGAATAAAAACAATAATCACAGTAACCGGCGATGTAGACAGCAATATTATCAGCACAAGCGGAACAGTAAATATAACCGGCAATGTAGATGGCAATGTCGTCGGCACAGGAGCTACAATAACGGTAGATGGTGATATAAGCGGTAATGTTTCCGGCACAGGAATAAGGGTAAATGTTTCCGGCAAGGTCGATGGCAAAAGTGCCGATGATTATCTTAAAGCAGGCGCGGATGCTGCTAAAGCGGCACTCTCAGATATATTTGATGCAAGCAAAATCGTAGATGATGCGCTGAAAAATATCGGCAATATCGAAATACCCAAAATAAATTTTAATGCCGATTGCAACTATGGCTCTGATGATGACGACGACAATGATTATGCAGACCTCGCAGATACCGCATCAGACCTGCATGACCTCCTCTCCGAAATGGAGGATTTGCAGGACGAGCTCGAAGATTTAAAAGATGAACTGGAAGATTTAAACGACGAGCTTGAGGATTTGAACGATGAAGCGGAAGACCTGCGCGATGAACTCTCCGACCTTGCCGACGAGCTTTCCGATGCCGACAGCGACGATGAACGCAAGCGCATAATCAATGACATGAGCGATAAAAAGAGCGAGATAAGCGACAAAAATTCGGAGATAGAAGATAAAAAATCCGAAATTTCCGACAAAAAAGAAGAAATCGCCGAAAAGCGTGCGGAAATCGCCGAAAAGAAAAGCGAGATAGCGGAAAAGAAAGAAGCACTCAGGTAACAAACAGGATAAAAAATATCGGCGTGAAATAACGCCGATATTTTTTATTCCATATAATTTTCTATCACGGAATAGAGCTGTTCGCTCGAATATACCGCTATACCGAGCCGAAGCATTTCCCTCTCGCTCTCGGGCAGAAACTCCGCTTTCGCATCAAGCTCGCGGACAATATCTCCCTCCGGCGTGCTGACGACTATCTTTTCATCATGCAAGCCTACATAATATATCGGCGAAACGGGATTGCCCATAGTCGTACTCTCGCTTACCGTGACGCTCTCGAGTGTTTTCGGCATATCGGCGCGCATGCTGAGGCACACTACCATAGTTATAACCGAAATAATCAGCGATACCATACAGATAAGCGCCGTCACTCCTGCCGAAAGTCTGTACCTTTCCTCCATTTTATCAACCTCCTGCCTCTTTTTTCCATCATCTTTGCGATACATATTATTGACAGAGAAAAACATAATATTCATGTAAAGAGGTGATAATTCTGACAAAAACACATAAATTTCGTAATTTTATCTTAGGATTTTTGCTCGTCGTATTGCTCACGGCACTCATCTGCATCAGCGCATTTCTTCTTTATATGAAATACGGTATTTCCGATGAGCTTGATATAGAATCGCTTGCTCTCGGGCAAAATCTCACGACAAAAATCTATGCCGTTTCGGCAGACGGAACGCCGATAGAGCTTGAAAACGAGCGGCTTTTCGGCACGGAAAACAGAATATGGATATCTGAAAACGAAATCCCGCGGCAGGTGAAAAACGCCTTTATCGCGATAGAAGATCATCGCTTCTATTCGCACAAGGGTATTGACCCAAAGCGCACGGCAGGCGCTGTTCTCAGCTTTTTCGGCAGAAACAACTACGGCGGCTCGACGATAACGCAACAGCTGATAAAAAATCTGACAGGCGAAAATTCCGTAACTGTAAAGCGGAAGCTGACAGAAATAAAGCGCGCCGTCGCCCTCGAAAAGACAATGCCGAAGGAGCGCATTCTCGAGCTTTATCTGAATACCGTCTACCTCTCGCGCAGCTGCTACGGCATAAAAACCGCGGCGGAAAAATATTTTTCGCGCGAGGTGGGAGACCTCACGCTCACCGAGGCGGCGACGCTCGCGGGAATCATTCAGTATCCCTCGCATTTTGACCCGATTTCAAATCCCGACGCATGCCTTGAGCGGCGAAATACTGTCCTCTCCCGCATGTATGAGCTGGAAATGATAGGCGACGCGGAATATGAAAGCGCAGTCGCTACCCCGCTCTCGCTGAATATTTCGGAGCCGAAAAGGGACGGCGCGCATAATTCATGGTTTACCGATGCAGTAATTGAAGATATAATAAAAGACCTCTGCGATGAAAAAGGCTACAGCCGCGCGGCGGCATCCTCGTTGATATACTGCGGCGGACTCTCGATATATACCACTATGCGCCCCGAAATTCAGGCAGAGCTTGAAAATATCTATCTCCATGACGAAAATTTCCCGAAAAATACGAGCGGCTACTCCGCAGAATCATCCTGCGTGATAGTCGACAGCGAAAACGGCAATGTCGTGGCGCTCGTCGGCGGCAGAGGTGAAAAGAAATCGGACAGGCTCTTCTGCCTCGCCACGCAGATGCTCCGTTCGCCCGGGTCGGTGATAAAGCCGGTGAGCGTTTACGCACCCGCGCTCGAATCCGGTATCATAACATGGTCGAGCGTCTTTGACGATGTGCCGTGCACCTTCCGTAAGTCAGGCGAGAAATATATTCCATGGCCGAAGAACAACCCGCGCATTTACTCGGGTATCACAAATGTGAAAACCGCCGTTGAGAAATCGATAAACACCGTTTCCGTAAAGGTTCTTGAACAGGTAGGCATATCGAAATCGTTCTACTTCTGCAAAAAGGCGGGGCTTTCTACTCTGACGGAGCGCAAGAAACTGCCCACAGGCGGCTCTCTTACCGATATGGCTGTCGCGCCGCTTGCACTCGGTGCAACGAGCGTCGGCGTTTCCGTGCGCGAAATGACGGCGGCATATACTATGTTCGCGGCAGGGGGAAAAGGCTCGCGGGCAAGAACCTACACGCAGGTTCTCGACAAAAACGGCGATATTCTGCTCGAAAAAAAGCAAAACAGCCGCGAAATCATTTCTCCCGAAAATGCCGAGATAATGACTCGGCTCATGGAAAATGTCGTCACTCACGGCACGGCAAGCAATATCGCCCTTGCAAAAGTACTGCCGATTGCCGGCAAAACCGGAACCTCCGGCGCCAATACCGACCGCTGGTTTATCGGATATACTCGCGGCGGATATGTATGCGGCGTATGGTACGGCTATAAGGAAGCGCGCGATATCGGCACTTATACAGGCAATCCCGCAAGTGCGGTTTTTGACCGCGTGATGACGGCTCTGCAAAGCAAAAATCTGCTGAAAAGCCATGCACAAGCCGTTTCCGCAGAGACGGAAAGCAACATCGTTTCCGTTCTCTATTGTCGCGACTCGGGCAAGCTCCCATGCCCTGCCTGCGCCCTCGACCCGCGCGGAAACAGAGTGGAGCTCGGTTATTTCATAAAAGGCACCGAGCCTACGGAAAAATGCGATGCGCATATCCTTGTGGATTACGACTGCAAAACACACTGCATCGCCTGCGACAAATGCCCGCGCGAAAATATACGGCAGATAGCGCTCGTGAAAAATTATTCGCGCTCGTTTCCGTGTCAGGTCTCGGTAACGGACGCGCAGTATATGTACAGGCAGCTTCCATGCGGCATGATTCCCTCCTGTGCCGCATGCGATGCTTTCTTTCAGAGCATGGCGGCATCGGGCGAATATTTCGGAACATCCCGCCGCACCCTCGCCTATAATCGCATATGCGCCGAGCATTATCTGATGCCGGACGAACCCGAAACAGAGGAAACGACGGAAAGCGGCACCGAAACGGCGACGACAGAACCCGCGCAGACCGCAACGACAGCACCGCCCGCATCAACCTCAAAACTGCCGGGCGAGAGAACAGATTTCCCCGCCGAGACAACCGACACAAAAACATCGGAAAAGAAAAAATCATGGTGGCAAAGATGGCGAAGCAAAGATACAGAGGCGACAGAAACGGCAGAGACAACAGAACCCGCCGCCACAAGACGGAACAGATACAGCAGAAAATAGCGCAAAACACCCGCTTGCTTTCGCAAGCGGGTGTTTTCATCACTTATCAGATATAAATCTTTGAGACAAGATACATCGGTATCATCCAGAAAAGCTGATAGAGTGCGGGATAGAAAGGAAGCATCTTATCATAATTTCCCGTCACCGTGAGAAGCACCGTCAGTGCAGTAGCCACCAGCATGGAAATAAACTTTATGGCAAGATTTGTCTTGCCGATATTTCTCGTTTTCTCGCAGGCAATGAGCGTCTTGATGAGACCCTTTGCATCGTGATTTGATACAATTCCGGCATCGTGAGCGGATACTCTTTCCATTTCCTCCTGCGGCATCATCGGCTTTATTATCTTTATGGGATAAGCATCGGGGCTGAGCTTGTTCTTATTTAACAATGCACTGTCAAGCCCCGGATCCGCAGTTGTCACAGCGGTACAGATGCCCTGCTCCGCAAGGTGCCTTACGATATAGATGAAATCGGATGATGCATTATACTGCAGATAGAATTTTGCTATTACGGAATTGTCCTTTGCGAGGTAAAGAATACGCTTGTTTGTATCGCCCTCATAGAGCTCATCTCCCGCTTCATATGTGGTGCTGTAGCACTGATTGTCCATATATGCGGGCTGACCGATAACTACGGAATGTCCGTCTACGGTAGCTTCGGCACCGTTTTCGGCAAGAGACAAAATTTCAACATTATCCGCGGTGATGCCGTCAAGCGCAGCTTTGCGGAATACAGTGGCAAGCGGACCTCCCAGCTTGGAATAAACGCTCGAAGCAAGATAGATTACATCCTCTATGCTGTTATTTTCAAAAATTTTGACACTTCTTATTCTCAGCTTATCGGCAGGAAAAGCTACATTGTCACCGAAAGATATCACGCCCGCCTTTTCATATTCCTCGGGTGTAGTATCACCGACGATAGCCGCGCCGTAAGAATAAGCACGGATAGAGGCGAGATATGCCGCATATGTATAAGAAACAAGCACAGAGGCAGGTGCGCACATCAGCATTGTGAAATACATATTCGTCATACTCTCAAAAAACGATGCCTTCCCTACGGTAAGCGAGAGTACAAATACAATAAGCGAAACAGCGGCGGATGCGGCAAGAAGTATGCCGATTATCTTCTTTTCCTTTGGATATTCTTTTTTTCTCGCGAAGAAATCATCTATGAATTTTGCTTCGCGCGTCTTATATATTTCCGCATCGTCCTCGATATGTCTTGCAAAACCGGCGCGCTCTTCCACGCTGTCCTCTCTCGCGGCTCTTGCGAGGACAAGCTTTCTCTTCTTTGAAGATATTATATTAAAGGTGTATATCTCCTTGCGTATTCCGATATACGAAGCTATCGCGGAAAAGAGCACACAGAATGCGAATGTGAAGTTATAGAAGCGGAGCACCGTATCGTCTCCCGCAAAAAGTGCGGAAAGCGTTGTCACAAATGAAATAAGGAACATGGCGGGAATAAACGCATTTCCGTCCGGCTTTTTCACCACGAGCGAACGAACACCGCCGACGAGCTTGCCAAGGGCAAAGAATGCACAGAGGAATGTAAGCGCAAAATCAAGCAGGATAAAGCCTGTCATTCCGAGAGCCTCCCCTATCGCGGGAATGCACTCGATAATGAAAAGCACTGCCGCGAAGAAAGCGGCGATTCCTATACGAACCTTTGCCATGGAATATTTCTGCTTGTATCTGTCGAAAACCTCTTTTGTCTGATCAAACGATTTATATTCGTATGATACGGAAGGCTTCTTTTCGGTGCTTTCATCCGTTTCGGCTGCGTTTCCGTCATCCTCGGTATTTCCGTCGACAGAGGGAATATCGGTAGCGGTCGTCTGTACGGTCGCCGAGAAGGGATAATCATCGAATATCTTTTTCGGCGTTTCGTTCTTGTCGGCTCTTCTCGGGTCGAGACCGAAAGCCATCATTATTTCCGTGTCCCTGTCGGGATCATCAGCCTCTTTTTCATCGTCATCCGGCTCTTCCTTTACCTCGGTATTCGGCTGATAAGGCTCGAGCATCTCCGTATTATTGTAGCGCTCGATTATCTCCTCGGTATAGGCGTTTTCATCGTCTGTGCTGTAATCGTCATCTGCCTTCGGCGTTTCCTCGGCTTCCGGTGCAGCCTCCTCGGGTTCTTCCTCGGGCTTTTCCTCGGGTTTTTCACCCGCTTCCGTCTCGTCAGCGGCATCGTGTGCTCCCTCGGGCTCCGATGCGTCATCATCAAGCTTCAGCTTTATGATGTCGCCTACAGGCGTATTGTCTGCGGATTTTTCGGACTCTTCTGCCGTTTCGGGCTCTTCTGCCGTTTCGGGTTCTTCTGCCGGCTCTGAATCCTTGACAGGAGCCTTCCATATTTCACCGTCACTGCGGCTGGAGAAAACAGAGAGATCCAGGTCGTTTTCAACCTCGGTGAGAAGCGGCTTCTGCTCATATGCCGGTTTTTCATCGGTGCTGTCTGCCGCCTGCTTTGATTTCTTGCCCTCCTTGTCGGAGTCGGGAATGAGCGAGGCAAGCATATCGAAAAGCGTACGCTTCTGACTGCTTTCACCCGAAGTCGCACCGGATATCGCGTTTGGCTCTTCGCCGCGAGGTGCGGTCTCCCCGTCTGCGCTATCGGACGCGTTTTCCTCTTCCTTTACAGGCTCATCGGCTGTCGCATTCTGCTCAGATCTGCCGAGATACTTTTCATAAAGGCTCTTGAATTCATCACTCTCTGCCTTTTCCTCATCGGTCATGGAAGTTCCGTCAAAAATATAGTCATCGCTCTTCTCTTCCGTGTCCGTGTCGCTCTTGGCAAGGCTGTCCGCTCTGCGCTTTTCCGCGGCAACCTTGTCCGCATCAAACTGAGAATTCAGCCTGCGAAGCAAATCGGTCGTGGAATGGTCCTTTGCGAAATCGCCGTTTTTTCCGGTATCAACGCTATTTGCCATAGTATACCTCCGTCTACTTTATTTTTTAATCTGAAACGCCGCTTTATCTGCATTCCGCCGCTTTGAAAACAAGAACGGCGGCGGCGGCGGAAACATTCAGAGAATTTATCCTTCCACGCATCGGTATCGATACGGTAAAGTCACATTTATCGCGGACAAGTCTGGAAACGCCGCTTCCCTCGCTTCCGAGGACAATGGCACATGGGCAGTTAAAGTCCGTCGCGAGATAAGACTCACCGTCCATATCCGCGGCAAAGGTCCATATGCCCAGCTCCTTCAGCTCGTCTATCGCCGAGGCGACATTGTTCACCTTGGCAATCGGCAGGAATGTAACCGCGCCCGCAGAGGATTTCTGCACTGTCTGCCCGATGGCGGCACTGCGATGCTTGCTTATCACAAGCCCGTGTGCGCCCGCGCATTCGGCGCTTCGTATTATCGCGCCGAGGTTGTGCGGGTCCTCCACTCCGTCACAAACGATGATGAGCGGTTTTTCTCCCTTTTCCTTTGCGGCGGCGGCAATATCCTCTATGCTCGAGTATTCTTTGCCGCCGGCAATGGCGGCAACGCCCTGATGAGCGTTCCCCGCAGCGAGGGTATCGAGCCTGTGCCTGTCAGCCTCCGAAACAGGAATGCCGCGAGCCTTTGCCTCAGCGAAAATCTTCTTCACCGAGCCCTCACGCTCTCCGCGCTGAATATATATTTTTTCTATCTGTGCACCGCTTGAAAGAAGCTCCAGAACAGGATTTCTGCCGACTACGACAGATGAGTCCTCGCCTGATGCTTCGCGTTCATCGCGGTAATTTCTTTTTCTCTCCATACTGACTCTTTTCTTATTTTGCAAAAAGGCTTATCATTCGGGAAAGACCGAGCGCATTTACAAAATCGTTGTTTCTCGCCGTGTCAAAAGGGATTTTTATTCTATCGCCCTCGCCCTCAAAGTTTACCTTTATCCCGTATGTCGCGCTGTATGACGAAAGTCTGCCGCCGCTTGCGAGAGAGAGGAGTATCTCCGCCTTGTCGGTGCCTGTTCCGAGCGCATACGCATCCTCAACATATCGTGAAAGCTTATCGAAATCGAACGAAACAAGCTTCACGGAAAGAGATGATGCTCCGACCTCGGTTATCTCCCATGAAACACCCGAATAGAGCGTTTTCAGAGCTTCCCTGCCGCCCTCGGAAACTTTGCCTATATCGGACATAACGGCATCAAAATATGCCGAGCCCGAAAAATACTGCGAAAATCCGTCCGTATCAAAATTCCGCACTCTCTCCATTGCCGCACCGAAAGCCTTGTCCGCGCTCTGTTCTTTTCCGCATGAGGTAAAAAGAACCGGGCACATGGCAAGAGCAAGCACCGCAAGAAGCAGTGACACCGTACGCTTTTTCAGAAAATTCGCCCCTTTGCCCATTGTATTTAGTATAATTATATCATATCAATTTCATTTTGTACAGAGGTTTATTTCAATTATTTTGAAAAAAGTTTTCCGATTTTCCGCTTTTTTCGCCATATTTTCTCATAATGCGGCGGTCGCTCCCCGCTTCGGGCGCAAAACTCGGCAGATTTGCATCCCGCGATGAAAAAAAGGAAGAAGTGTCTTTATGTTTCCATGCGACTTGCCACCGCCGTATAAACCAATGTACCGCAAATAGCCAAAATAAAAAATACAGAGTGTCGAAAAAGTATTTTTTACTGTAAAAACAGATAAAAGCATTTTTTGGTATAGCCTTCTCCAGTGGGAGAAGGTGGCGCGGTTTACCGCGACGGATGAGGAGTTACTATGTGTGTATTGCCAAAATAAATTCTATCTCGCTATGTTCGCACCCAGACTTTCGTCAAACTCCAATACCCTGTCTCGGCGACGCCGACCGCGTTTGCTCCGCAAATCGGTCAATTGCCGCCCTACCATGCAAAACCAAAGTATAGCCAGTAGATGAAATAAAAGATGTGCTCTCCATCACGTACGCGCACAGACTTCATCCACGCCCGCGCCCCTCTTTTTTTCAGCGGGCGTGCAGGCAATGCGTGCACGAATCTGCTCGGCTTTTTCGTGCGCTATGTTCGCACGCGTGATATAGCTGAAATTGCGGAGAGTGCAAAACCGCCGACTTTCACTTTGTCCTTTGCCGCACGCACTTGCCACGCATGGCTCGCGCGACTGACTCGTGCACGCGGAGGGTGTTTTTTAAGAGGGAGGAAAGCCCTCTTAAATGACTTTTGCCGCGCTTTTTGTCACTAAAAAGCGCGATAAAAGAAAAGTTACTTTATTTTTCAGTGACGAAAAGTACAAAAAATCCTCTCTCATACGCAAAAGCGGCAGAATTTACATCCCGCCGCTTTTCATATACTCACAAATCAAAGAGCCTTTACTATACTCTCTGTATCTCTTGCTATCATAAGTTCCTCATTTGTCGGAATCATGTATACCTTCACCTTGGAATCAGGTGCGGAAAGCTCTGTCACGCCGGAAGAGCCTTTTGTCTTGCTGTTTACCTCGTCATCTATCTTTATGCCGAAATATTCCATATTGTGGCATACGCGGGCGCGCGTTTCGGCGCTGTTTTCACCGATACCCGCTGTAAATACGATAGCATCAAGTCCGTTCATAGCCGCCGTATAAGAGCCTATGTATTTCTGAATCTGATATCCGAGTATCTCGACGGCAAGCTTTGCTCGTGCGTTGCCTTCCTTGACAGCCGCCTCAAGGTCTCTGCTGTCGGAGGATACGCCCGATACGCCGAGGAAGCCGCACTTCTTATTCATGAAGTTACTCATTTCATCGGGAGTGAAGCCCTCGTTTTTCATGATATAAGGAACAATGGCAGGGTCAATAGAGCCGCAACGCGTGCCCATTTCAACGCCGTCAAGAGGCGTGAAGCCCATGCTTGTATCCATACATCTGCCGCCCTTTACGGCGGAGATGGAAGAACCGTTGCCTATATGGCAGGTGATAATCTTTGTCTCTTCCGCGGGCTTGCCGAGAATTTTTATCATCTCGCCGGAAACATAGCGATGCGATGTTCCGTGCGCACCGTAGCGGCGGATATGCTTCTTTTCCACCATTTCATAAGGAATGGGGTAAACATATGCCTTTTCGGGCATGGTCTGATGGAAAGCCGTATCAAATACGAGCACCTGCGGAACATTCGGCATAACCTCTGTACAGCCTTTGATTCCCATGAGGTGCGCTCCTGTATGAAGCGGCGCGAAATCGCGGCAGAGCTCCAGCTTTGCAAGCACTTCTTTGGTGACAAGAACACTCTCGAAGAAGTAAGGACCTCCGTGCACTACTCTGTGACCTACAGCCTCGATCTGGCTCATATCCCTGAGACAGCCTGTCTCGGGATCGGTGAGCGTGTCGACAACGAGTCTTGTGGCAACGGAATGATTGGGCATGGGAAATTCTTTTTCAAGTTTTCTGCCGTCTGCCGTCTTGTGAGAAAGAAAGCCATCAAGACCTATTCTCTCGCAGATACCCTTCGCGAGAACAGCGGCGCTCGTCGTATCAAAAAGCTGATATTTGAGTGATGAGCTTCCCGCATTTACTACTAAAACATACATAATAAAATGAAACCTCCGTTTGGACTTGATTTTATTTGAATTTTGCATTATACTGAATATTATACAGGAAGTCTGCGACAATTTCAATAGCTAAAAACAAAATTATGGAGAATTTTTATGAAAATCAGCGCCGTAATCTGTGAATACAATCCTTTTCATCCCGGGCACGCATATCATATTTCCGAGGTAAAGAAAAATTCCGATGCCGTCATTGCCGTGATGAGCGGCAGCTTCACTCAGCGCGGTATACCTGCCGTCATTTCCAAATATGAACGTGCGCGTGAGGCGATAGCGGGCGGTGCCGACCTTGTGCTGGAGCTTCCCTTTCCTTATTGCGCCGCTTCTGCCGAATATTTTGCCCGCGCTGGGGTAAATATCGCAGAACGTGCGGGTGTTGTTTCCGAGCTTTCCTTCGGCAGTGAAAGCGGAGATGCGGAAGCACTGATGAAAATCGCCGAAAACATGAACAGCACCGCCTTTGACAGAGCACTTGCCGAAGCTTCGGCAGAGGGAAAAGGCACGCACTACGGCAGGCTGTTTTTTTCAGTATATCGTTCGCTTTTCGGCGATGCGCCGGAGCTGGACGGTTCAAATAACATCCTCGGCATAGCGTATCTCCGCGAGCTTATGCGGCGAAAAAGCGGCATAGTGCCGCACACCGTGCGCCGCGAGGGACTTGCCTACAACGATACTGCAGGCGAGGGCTGTATTTCCGCCTCCGCCGCGAGGGGCATGATATATTCGGGCAAAATCCCGCCGCTGACAAAATCGGGTGAGGACACCCTGCGCGACTGTATGGCAAGCGGAAAAATCGCGCGCGCAGACAACCTTTTCCTGCCGTTTGCCGCCTTTCTTCGCATGGCAAAAGCGGATGAGCTCTGCCGCTTTTCCGAGATGAATGAGGAGCTTGCGAGCCGCCTTATCTCTGCCGCGCGCACCTCATTCGATATGGCTTCGCTCATCGCCGCGGCGCGGACAAAATCATATTCCGAGGCACGGATAAACCGCGCTATGCTCTTCGCTCTGCTCGGGATAACAGATGCGGATTTCGGTGAGGTGAGCTATACAAGCCTGCTTGCCGCAAGCGAAACGGGGCGCCGCATAGCTTCCGAGATAAGCAAAAAAGGCAGGCTTTTCATCCTCACAAAACCCGCTGACTACAGGCAGAGCCCATTTGCCGCGCAATATGAAAAAGGGCTTCGCGCCGAAGCGCTCTGGACGCTCGCGCTCGACAAGCCCGCCCCCGCCGACCTGCTTATAAAAAGCAAGCCTTATATTGTTTGACAATGTCAAAAATCACCTCATCTGCGTAAAATGGCAATGAGGTGATTTTTTATGTACAGCGGTTCTTTTGTCGCTCTTGTAACGCCGTTTGATAAGGACGGCAGAATAAACTATCTGAAAATAGCGGAGCTTATCGATTTTCATAAGAATAACGGCACAGACGGTATCGTCCTGCTCGGCACGACGGGCGAAGCCCCGACAGTAACCGAAGCCGAAGCGGAAAAGCTGATACTTTTCACGCTGGAGAGAGTGGGCGATATGCCGCTTATCATCGGTTGCAGTTCAAATGACACGCGTGCGGCAGTCGAAAAGGCGCGCAGATGCGAAGCGCTCGGAGCTAAGGCACTTCTCGTTCTCACTCCGTATTATAATAAAGCAAACGATATCGGTATTATACGCCATTTTGTGAGCATAGCAGATGCAGTAGATATTCCTATTATTATCTATAATGTCCCATCGCGGACAGGATGCTCCGTTTCCGTTTCCGCGCTTGAAGTGCTACGCGAGCACGAAAACATCATCGGCATCAAGGAAGCGAGCGGAGATATATCGTATTTCATGCGCGTATCGCGGCTGATTAGAGATGATTTTTCCGTTTTCTGCGGGAATGACGATATCGCCGTGCCTATGATTGCGGCGGGTGCCTGCGGCGTGATTTCAGTACTCGCAAATCTCTGTCCCGCAGAGGTGAGCCGCATGGTTTCGCTCGCGCGCTCGGGAAATTTTGCCGCAGCATCGGAAATCCAGAGAAAATATCTGCCGCTCATAAGTGCGCTCTTCTCCGAGCCTAATCCTATCCCCGTAAAGGCGGCGATGAACCGTCTCGGCTTTGATGTAGGTACCTGCCGTCTGCCGCTCTGCGAAATGAGCGAGGCGAAATTTGCCGCGCTCGAAACGGAGCTGGAAAAACTGCGGTAATGTCTCGCGGGTCGTCGTGGGAATTGACACATGTGCGGAGCGTGTGTGTCGGCGTCGCCGAAACAAGGTAACGCCGACCCTTGCAAGATAAAATCCAAGCACAGTACACACAAAAAGCATCAAAAAAACTCCGGCAAGTAACAAAGCCTGCCGGAGTTTTTCATATCATAATTCACTTTTTTATTTATCCGCTTTTGCCTTCGGATTATATTTTTCCGCGAAAAGCGAAACGCCCTCTTTTATGACATTCATCTGCGTCTTAAGATAATATTCATCCTCAAACATGGCATAGTGTACGCACGCACGGACAAAGATAAAGATGAGCGGTGTTATCACGGTGTAAGGAATGCCTATCTTCGGCTCGAGAAGCTTTGCATATTCCGTGTAGCGCTCGTTTACGCCCTCAAAAAATTTCTTTCCGTATTCTATATATTTAGGATGTGTATAAATCTGATACATCAGGCGGTATTTTTTGCCGTGTTCCCTGGCAGTCCAATAAGGAACCTCCTCCAGAAAACGCTTCACATCCTGCGGGTCGGTGGGCGCCTTTTTCATAAAATCGTCTTCCACTTTCGACATGCAGTATTCCGTAGATTCGACTATCAGCGCATCGGCATCCTCAAAATAAGTATAGATTGCCGCCTTTGAAATTCCCGCTGCCTTTGCAAGCGCGGAAAGTCCCGTTCCGTGTAGCCCGTTCTCAGCATAGCAATTGAAGCACGCTTCCATTATGCGCGCCTTTTTTTCGTTGTAGATAGTTTCGTTTCTTACTCTCATTTTTTCCTCTGCCTCCACAATGTTATTTTGAAAGCTATTGTATATATTGTATCACATAAAATCTGCCTTGTCTATAGCATTTCCGAAAATTTGTCAACAAATATCGAAATTTTTTTCTTTTGTGCGGGTATTCACCGAAATTATAACACTTTCATGACACGGTATATACAAAAGCACACGCAAAAAGCCTCATAAACTTTACATGACGATATAAGCGAAGCTTTCGCCATTCCTCACTGACGCAGAAAAAAACAGATTCCATGCGGAAATGCGCGGAATCTGTTTTTGCTTTGGCAAAATTATTTTACCATATTTGCGATATGGTAGAGACGCTTCATGCCGTCAAGAACCTTTTCGCAACGAGCCTCTGCCCAAGCCTTATCCTCAGGAGAAAGCGCCGCTATCTCATCTGCCGTGAGTTTGCCCTTGAACATACTGTCAACCATGAGAGCGCGTGTGATATCGAAATCGCAAATCTTATCGTCGACCTTGCAGACAACGATATCGGATTTGCCCTCAAAAAGCTTCTCCACCGCGTAAACGCCCATTTCCGTAGCAGTGAGTCTGTCAACAAGAGTAGGCGAACCGCCGCGCTGAACATGAGCGGGACGCGCAAACTTTGTCTCTATGCCTGTGCGCTCCTGAATTGTTTTTGCAAGCTTTTCGGCATATCCGGGAAGCCCCTCGGAAACGATTACGATAAAGCTGCGCTTGCCGTTTTTCTTCTGCTCAATGATATCGTTTATAGCTTTTTCCTCATCGAAAGGAATCTCGGGTATGGCAACGGCGGAAGCACCGCAGGCGATACCCGTGCGCAGAGCGATATGACCTGCCCATCTGCCCATTACCTCAACAACATCGCAGCGTGCATGGGATTCACATGTATCGCGGAGCTTGTCCACGAGGTCGACAACGGTATTCATAGCCGTGTCGAAGCCTATCGTATAGTCGGTGGAAGTGATATCATTATCGATAGTGCCGGGGATGCCGATTGTCGGTATGCCGAGGAGCGAAAGCTTCGTGGCACCGCGGAACGTACCGTCGCCGCCGATGGCAACTATACCGTCGATATGTCTCTCGCGGCAGAGCTCCACAGCCTTCTTGCGGTATTCCTCATCGAGAAATTCAAGGCAACGCGCGGAATAAAGTATTGTTCCGCTTCTGGAAATGATATTTGAAAGCTCGCTCGGATTTGAGAAGAGCTTCATATTATCATGGATAAGACCCGCGTAGCCCTCATATATGCCGTAAACCTCTACGCCGTGAGAAAGGGCTGTTCTTGCGACTGCGCGAACAGCCGCGTTCATACCGGGAGCATCACCGCCCGATGTGAGTATGCCTATGCGTCTGAATTTGTTCATTTGTTTTCACCTCTGATTTATGTTGCTTTAATTTTTTACGAATTTTTGCCGCCCGCTATGAAGTTTATTGCGCGCGGAACGCTGTCCTTGGAATTTTTCCACGGCTCTGCATCATAGCGATAATCGAATTTCTTGCAGAACCACGAAACATCACCGCCCATCTCGGCTATATAAGCCTTTTCTATCTTCGACACGGTCTTGTAAAACTCGGGAAAATCCTTTTTTGAGAGCATATTTCTGCCGTATTCTATGAATTTGCGATAGTGCGGCAGACAGAAGAATTTCTGACTTTTCACCTTGTCGCGGAATTCCTCTTCCTTTTCCCAGAGCCATATCGCCGTGCCGAACATTTTGTCTATCTTATCATCTATCCTGTGGCAAACATAGCAGTCATTTTCCAGTGCCTTCAGCTTTGCACCTTCCTTCTCTCCCTTGCCGTCGAGAAGTCCGCCGCCCGTGAGATATTCCTTCTCTATATGGGCAAGGTGACTTTCCAGCATGAGCGCAAGCCCGAGCCTGTTCCCCGCCGCGTACATCATATCATAGTGATGACGGCAGAAGCCGCGCTTGTTTGTTTCTATGCGGATATCCGGCTCCATCATGGAAGCGCCGAGTATCAGCTCCAGCTCATTTTTCTCGAGCATATCAAAGATAAGGCAGAAGGGACAGTTATATTTCTCGCCCGTCAGCGCGTTGCGGAAGCCGTCGTTTACAGGTATGGTATAAATCTGTTCAGCCATGTTTTTTCACCTTTTCAAGATTATCAGAAGTTGAGAACCGTGCTGTAGGGCTTGTGGTCGGAAGCGCGAACCTCATGCACCGTCTGCTCGCTCGCGGTAAATTCCGGTGTGGTCATGATATAGTCGATGAGAAGCTTCGGATATGGCTTATAGCTGCCGTCTCTCTGCTTTTCGAGAAATCCGCCGTGAGAGGGGAACGAATATGTTCCCGCGGGGAGTACGTCACCGGTGTTCTGCATAGCGCTCATGAGCGGCTCCATCTCCGGATTATCAGGCTGAACATTGAAATCCCCCATGAGGATAACGGGATTTTTTGCCGCCTTGATAAAGCTGAGCAAGAGCTTTATTGAATTGGCGCGCTCTGTCTTTGCGAGACCGAAGTGCGTTACAAAAACATCGATATATCTGCCGCCGACATCTATTGTGGCGCGGAGAATACAACGCGTTTCATAGTAGACAGGCTCGCTCTTGTCTGCCGGGTCGGGCACAGGTATGGTTATAGCATCGACTATCGGGAAGCGGGAAATAAATCCGTTTCCGTAAAGTCCCGGCGCCCATGCTATAGCGGGAGCGAAAGCGCTGTAATATCCCAGCTTGTCGCCGATATATTTGGCAAGCTTCACGCATTTTGAACGTGGCAGTTCATAGTCCACCTCGTTGAGAGCGCAGATATCGGGCGCTATCTCACGGATAACATCAATGCAAGCATCGGGATTGTGATTATGTCCCCACGGCTCGACGCTGTAGTCTCTGCCGCCTGCGATATTGTAAGTCATTACCTTGAGTTTCATAGTAAAAACCTCCATAAAGGTATTTTTATTTACTCTGATATTATAATACAAAAAAGAAATAAAATCAATAGTTTTTTCGCTCGGTTGCGACTTTATGATATAAAACTTTACAAAGTGCCGCAATTTATCCGCATAAAGCACAAAATCCGGCGCAATGCGTCGGATTTTGCCGTCATTTCACTGCATTTACCTCTCACCCCACCGCATCTGCAAAGGCATCGGCAAAAAGCTTTGCCGAATTTTCCGCCTCGTCAAAGCAGTTTCCGAGCGAGCCGATACGCAGGGTCAGCGTGCACCGCGGCAGATGCTGATTGAGCCTTGCGCGGCTGATAAGCGTGGGCATCATGAGCGAGGGATATTTCCCGCTCATCATATCAAAAACAGCATCCGCCTGCATCAGTCTCGTGCGCCAGCCGGGATGCGCACCTCCGCCTGCGTCAGTGCCGACGGCAAGTCGCATCTGCGCATATCTTTCCCCATCGAGAGTGGCGGCAGGGCAAAGAAGTTCGCCTCCCGAACCGCAAAGCGCTTCACGGGAGATATCTATGATATATTTCACATCGTCATGCTCCGAGAGGTAGGCGCTTATCTTTTTGTATGCGTTTTCGTAGCTGTAGTCGCCGTCGGGGCAGACATCGAGAAACTCCGCCTTTATGCCGTGCCTCTGCATTTCCGCCGCCATGAGTGCGGCGAGTGTTGCGGTATTCTTCCCTTTATATGAAACGCCGCTTCCGCTCTCTGCATAACCCTCATAGCCGCGCGTGGCAACGAATAGCACGCTTCCCTCGCCTATTTTCGAAAGCGAAGCGGTAAAACCGCTGTCAAGCCCGTATCCGCTCTTGTTTTCATAGCGCTCGCCCTGTGCCGCGGCGGAAAGGTCTGCGGTCTTTGCCCCGTCGTCCTTTTGTGCGGTGCCGGTTGTCGATTCCGTCGTCGCGGCGCTCGTCGTGCTCTCGGTCGTTTTGTCCGCTTTTCCGCGGAAAAGAAAGGCAAAGCGCCCGTCATTACGCCCCATATATACGGTGCATAGCCCCGCGACGCAGAGAATGGTCAGTATCAGAAAAGCAAGCCGCCCGACGCCGTTTTTTCTCCTGCTTCTTTGCTTTATGTAAGGAGCGGGAAGCTCCTTTCGCTCATAATCCATCATTATCCCTCCGAAAAATCCGTTTCCCTATAAATATATGGGATAATGTGCTTTTTTATTCATTTTTCGCCGTCACATAAGTGCAATTTCTTCGGCTGAAAGCCCCTCCTGAAAGGCGGTGTTCACGGCATAGCTCAGCACGCGTGAAAGTATCTCCACGCTCCTGTCGATATTTTTCGGCGAAACAAAGAGACCCGCCATACGCTCGCCTGCGCTCTCCTTTCCGCTTTTGTCCGCCACATCGCCGAGCGCGTCGAGAACGAGCGTGCATCCCTCGATTACGGTCGGCACGCCGACTCCGATCACAGGCACTCCGATGTTCTCACGGCTCAGCCGCGAACGGAAATTTCCTATTCCCGCACCCGGGGAAATGCCCGCCGTGCAGAGCTGCACCGTTTTGCAGAGCCTTGCCGCGTCTCTGGCGCAGAGCGCATCTATCGCTATTATCATGTCGGGACATAGTTTTTTTGCCGCCGCCATGATAAGCTCAGCCGATTCCATTCCCGTCTGCGCCGAGACCCCCGGCGTCAGCACAGCCGTATCGAAAAAGCCTATCTCCCCGAAAACCTTTTCGTCCGCCGCCTTGATATGGTGCGTGGCGAGCACGCCGTCTGCCGATGCGGGACCCAGCGAATCTGCCGTTATACTTCTGCTCCCCAGCCCGCAGACAAGCAGGCTTTTTGCCCCGGGCTTTGCCGAAAAGCAAAGCTCCCGCAGGCTATCCGCAAGTGCGCCGTAAAGCGCGCCGAAAGTCTCGGCATCCATATTTTCCGGCTCGGGAAAGGTAAATGTGACATACTTCCCTTTTTCCTTTCCTATCGCGGCGGCGCCCTCATCGCTTGTTATCTCTATCGTGCTTTTTCCTATCGTTTCCGTTATTTTTTCCTCGCGGAAAATAACGCCGTCCGGCTCTCCCTTGTTTTCCCCCGCATATTTGCGCATTGCATGGTCGCGCATCTCTGCGGCAAGATCTGTTCTGAAATCAGGCATAAAAAAATCCCTCCTTTTTTTGCTATTTTGAGGCAAAGGAGGGATTTTTATTCAGTTAATGCTTTGTTCTTCTTCGGATTCACCGTCGTCTTCTGCAGGTTCATCGGGGTCGCGCACCTCGCCGTTCGGATAATACGGATCTATCATATACTGTTTTATCTTCGGATAAGCCACATATGTCGCAACAAACGACACCGTGGAGAAGAAAAACATCATGAGAATTATCACCATAGCCGGCATGAATACTGCGGAAAGCGCAAATGTCACAAGTCCGAAGGCAACTATCGCGAGAAGCGCAAGGAAATTCTTTCCCATGGCAAGTATCGCAAGTATAAACGAATTTTTGAGCAGCTGGCGCAGGCTCACCTTAAAGGTCACAAGGATATTGTAAATATAAAATCTGATAAACATATATACACAGATCATGGCAAGCGAGCAGAAGAACATGATGCTGTATGTCTTGTAATTCATCAGATAAAACGAGACCGCATATGCCGATGCGCCCATAATGGCAAGGTCAAATATGCCGACGATTATCGACTGGCGCAGATTTGTTTTGATTGTGCGGAAAAAGTCCTCAAAGAGGAATATCGGTTCGCATTTTATCAGCGATTTAATGAGGTAGGCACAGCCAGCATTGACGGGACCGAAGGTAAATATCGCAAGTGCCGATATGGAAAACAGCACTATGCTCGCCGCATTTCCGTAATAATACGTCAGTCCCACACCGCCGAAAAGCCCGAAAAGCGTTCCTGCCGCCTCCGTCTCTCCCGCGTGAAAAAGCCCATATACTATCGGATAAAATTCGCTTGTCGGTGTATTTGCCTTTGCGGCGAAATATCCGCTTATGCCCAGCATGAAGAAAAGCAGCGGAAAATTTCCGAATATATAAAGGAAATTCACATAAACAAGCTTCGAAAATTTTCTTCCGTAAAGCTTGAAGAAATTTATAAAGTTATATTCTGTTATCACATCTTCTTTTTTTACGCCCTTGCCGTCCTTGGCATAGCTTCTGAAAAATATAGATGTTTTTTTCTTTTTCTTGTTTTCTTCCACGCTTTTTCACTCCCGGGCAATACTATCTTATTTATTTTACCATAAAATCCGCATAATACAATATCTGCGGAGAAAAAATATGTAAATTTTTATAAAAATGCGGTGTGAATGTGTTTTATCCCGTCAGCGCACAGACTTCCCCACGCCGCACCTGTCTCGGCGACGCCGACCACGTTTGCTCCGCATATGTGTTAATCCCCGCCACCCATTATTCAGCGGGCGTGCAGACAATGCGTGCACGAATCTGCTCGGCTTTTTCGTGCACTATGTTCGCACGCGTGGTAGTATGAGATTGCAGAGAGCGGAAAACCGCCGACTTTCGCTCTGTCCTTTGCCGCACGCACTCGCCACGCATGGCTCGCGCGACTAACTCGTGCACGCGGGAAGAGATATCAAAGAGAGGGGAACGCTCTCTTTGATGACTTTTGCCGCGCTTTTCGTCAGTGAAAAGCGCGAGAAAAGAAAAGCGCCGATATGAGATTTCGTGCTCTGCGGAGCACGACAAGGGCGCTGCCCATTGACCTGCAAGCCTTTGAAAAGGCTTGACCTAAACTTTAATGGAGCGTTAAAACTTTAATACCATCAAAAAATCGGCAACGAACAGTTGCCGATTTTTTACCATATCACATTATATCTTTATTATAAGACTTGCCAGCGCTATCACGGCAGGCATAGTCGCGACGGAAAGCAGCGACGATGCTCCGACAGCCTGCGAAGCATATCCCGGAGAAATCCCATAAAGCTCCGCGAGCATAGTCACCGTGGAGGCACTCGGAACAGCCGCCATTATCGTGAGAAATACTGTCATATTGTCACCAAGCCCGCAGAAATGCGCAATAAGACACACGGCAAGCGGTATGATAAGCAGCTTCACCGCCGAGAGATAATATATCTGCGGGTCGGCAAAAATCTGCTTTGGCTTTCTCGTGGCGAGCAGTGCTCCCGTCACCATGACCGAAACAGGCGTGCAGAGAGCCGCGAGATACGAAAATGTCGAGGCAAGCGGTGCAGGACATATAAAATACGGGCTGGCAAGATAAAGTACTATCCCGATAAGGCATGGCACCGTGCCGTAATTGAGCAGTATCTTTTTCGGTGTGAGCCTGATATCATCGCGTTTTCTCGCCATGATGGCAATACCCCATGTCCATACGCCTATCTGAAAGCTGATATTGAAAAAGGCGGCAAGGAAAAGCCCTTCGGCACCGAAAAGCGATTCCATGAGCGGAAAGCCGAGAAAGCCGCAGTTGCCGAAAATTATGGCAAATTCAGTCACCTTTGCCTCGTCAATACTGCGGAAGCGAAAAATTTTGCAAGCCGCAAAGGCGATAACAGCCATCAGCACATGAAGCAATATTCCCAGCCCGACAACGGTAAACCCGTTTATAAAATCGCTCTTCGTATACTGATATTTTACGAAAGCATTGATTATCATGCAGGGCTGACCTATGCAGATGATAAGCTTTGAGAGCCTGTTCGCCGCCGTATCATCCACAATATGCAGCCGATAGGCGAAATATCCGACTGCCATGAGGATAAAAAGCGTTATGACAACAGTATAAAAACCAGATAAATTCATTATTTCTCCGTATAATTATTTCCCCGCCTTGGAAACATAAATGCGCAGTGCATTGGCGGCGATTTTCGCCTCCTCAGCCGTGAGTGCCGTGCCGTCTGTCTTTGAAAGATTGAAGGCACGGAAAACAAATCTGCCCCACCATTCGTCAGTGACCTTTACAACCTCTTCGCTTGTGTTTTCGGGACGTATCTTGTCGGAATTTTTCGCTCCGGCATAGCGCCAGCCCTCGGGGCGGTATTTCCAGCCGCTTTCAAGCACGATGACCGAGCCTGTGGGAATCTCTTTTTTGGAGAGAAGTCTCGAAGCGGCAAAGTTGCTTATATTTGATGCGGTCGAACCGCCCGCCTTGCTTGTAAGAAGCATTCCCGCAGTGGAGTTATAATATGCGTAGGGCACGATATCAAGCTCTATCATAATGTAATCATCGGGATTGAGTCCGAGCTTTTCAAGATCGGCTTTTTTTGTTTCGGCATCCATATCGTTTACATAAGTTGAAGCCTTTGGCTCAAAAGGATAACGGCAGGCATTTTCCGCCGCTTCCTTTGCGGCAAGAGTCGCCCTTGTGCCGAGCAGATATCTGTATTCATCAGGAACATATGTCACAGCCGAGAGGTCGGCACCTGTGAGCGCTTTGAACCATGTGAGCGCCGCGGTATATCTGCCCATATCATATGAGAGATGATAGCCGTCGCGCGTGACGGTATCGCCGATATAGCATGTGCGGATATTCTGTATAGCCGTGCCCGACGGTATCACGCCCGCAAAATCATCCTTATGTCCCGTAAGCACAGCTTTGCGCACCGCGGAAAGAATGCTGTCGTACATGGTTTTCTGACTTCTGCCGTATTTGGCAAAATCACTGTGCGAGGAATTGCCCTGATAAGCCCATGTCATATGCCATACAAGCTTTGCATCGGGGCAGGAGGTTTTTACGGTTTCGATAAGAGTAGTGAGATGCGGCTCATATGAGGCTTCGACACCGCTGAGCCCACTCGCCTGCTGGAGTGTGACAACATCCCAGTCAGCATAGCGGAGACCATCAGGTATAGTGCCTCTTGTCTTTGTCCATTTTCCGCCCTTATTTAAATAGAAATCATATGATGGGGTGCTCTTTGCCAGAGTACCAACATGCTGCTCAAGTGTACAACCGCCGATATAAAGATTGCCGAGTACGATGTCGGTATAACCCGCGCTCTTGGCGATATCATAGAGATATTCCATCGCGTCAACGGAAAAGCTGTTGCCTATGGCGAGCACCTTCAGGCTCTTGCCCTCGGGAAGAATCGGCTCGGGCGCAGGCTCCTCTGTTGTCGCCGTGGTGACAGTGGTTTCGGTTTCGGTGGTCGTTATCGTGGTTTCGGTTGTGGCTGTGGTAGCCGTCGACTGAGTGGGTTCTGTTACCTCGGAAGAAAACCCTGTGTCCTTTGTTACTGAAGAGGAAGAGGAAGCGCTTGTCGCGTCAGGCTTGCCGCCGCAGGAAACGAGTGCGACCGCCGAGATGAGAAATAACACTGCAAGGATAAGTGCTGATACTTTTTTCATAATTTTCCCTCCGTGCCTAATTTTGTTTTCACTTTAAAGTATACAGTAGTTTGCCGTAAAAGTCAATGCTCATAGGAAGGATATTTTATTTTGGCAGGTTTTTATTTTTTTGGGGACTCGGACTTTGTGCATTAGACGTGGTATACCAAAATTCAAAAGGAGGAAAGTATCTCTCCGCTCTCCTTTTCCTGCGACCGATACACGCCGCCCGAACACGCAAAAAGGGAATCCTTTCGGACTCCCTTTTCAATTCAGATACAAGCGGGCAGCAATCAGTTAAGCTCTGCGAAGTACTTGATTGTACGAACCATCTGGCTTGTGTAGCTGTTCTCGTTATCGTACCAAGAAACAACCTGAACCTGATATGTGTCATCGTCAATCTTGGATACCATTGTCTGAGTAGCATCGAAGAGCGAGCCGTATCTCATACCGATAACATCGGAAGAAACAATGGGATCCTCATTGTAACCGAAGGAGGCGGAAGCAGCAGCCTTCATAGCGGCATTGATGCCTTCCTTTGTTACATCCGTGCCCTTGACAACAGCCGTAAGGATTGTTGTGGAGCCGGTGGGAACAGGAACTCTCTGGGCGGAGCCGATAAGCTTGCCGTTGAGCTCGGGGATAACGAGACCGATAGC